>Ga0307983_1000717_pt1 | contig 16188 bp, 22 predicted proteins | sample OrgLakmetagen991_FD_201845 | JGI IMG/M metagenome (GOLD analysis project Ga0307983, IMG submission 201845) | Saline water microbial communities from Organic Lake, Antarctica - #991 | ecosystem: Environmental > Aquatic > Non-marine Saline and Alkaline > Saline | place: Antarctica: Organic Lake...
GTTTGGCAAGTCCTGTTTTCATACTGTGAGTTTCAACCCACGCCCCAATAGCGTCTGAGTCAACGTCACCACCATCAGTAATAAAGGTGCTTTTGTCAAAGTCAAGCAAAGCGCTCGCATCCAAAGAGCGACCCATAAGGCTAGATTTTAGTTCAGCGTCCACTAATTTTCCGGCAAACTCGACTCGAACAGCTAGCCTTGTTTCGTCCTTTGCGGACTCTACAAGACGTTCCTGGTCAGTGAGTTGATTTTTTCTTAGCTCGCCAAGTTCTCTTACAGCCTGGTCATTTGCTTTGGCCTGCTTCTCAGTTTTTTGACTGAGCGCTTTCCACTTAGCAACCTGGGCTTCCAAATCGGCCACAGTGGTTTCGACACTTTCGCCACCCCCACCGTCTTCACCATCTGTAGGTGTTTCGGTAAGGGTTTCTGGTTCTGTATTTTCTGACATTGGGTTGTTACCTCCACGTTTCGTTTCGGGTTTGGCGCGTTTCGCGCCTTCTCACCACTCAAGGTGAAAATCTAATATATGGTGCCGGCGGGCTCAATTCCGGCCCTGTCATCAAAGTCAGGCGTGTCCCCGGCCAAAACGGCTTCAGGGAGAATCTGGCTTATCGCCCAAACTACGGCGTATTGGTTTGATTCTTCCAAAACTAGAGGCAAACCTGTGCCGTCAACGACAAGACTTGAGCCGTCAAGCCTCACTAGAATTTGCAAAAGTTCTAACAGTGGCCCAGTCAACCCGGACACCTCGTCCCAAATCAAAACCCCATTTGATGTTGTTGCGCTAAAGACCAATCAGCACCCCCAAAATGAATTGCCTAAACTCGTCGTCTACAATAACGCCCTTAGTGGAATCCCCAAACGCACCTTGCCCGCCTAAAAGGCTTTCCACTCCAGTGGTAAAAATTTCATAATTTTGGTCAGCGCCTAACCCATAGGATTTCCCCGAATAGACTTCTCGCCATTTGTCTTTGTTGCCAAATTCTTTTGTGCTTTTTGGAGAGTAAATGCCTTCAATCCTGTTGCCGTCTGTTTGGGCCCTTTTTTGCCAGAACGTATATTCCATTTCCTTAAGGCCGGGAACAACATCTTCCATTGCGTGGCCAACTTCATGGACCGCCGTAGAATAGCCTCTTGTTTGGCCTGTGATTCTTTGCGGGGTGGGACTGATTGCTAAAATAGGTTTTTGGTTAGGTCTGTTTTTCCAATACCCACGTTTTACCATTGACACTTGAATTTCAGGTATTTTTTGGGTCAATGCGTTCACCCATGGGGTTGGATAAACATTCAAAGCGCGTTCAGTAAGCTCCACGCCCTCTTTTGCGCCGATTAGCTTGGGCCCGTCAAGGGTAGTGCCCCTTATTTCGTCAATTAGTTTTTGCGCCTCAATGGCCAGAATTTTGTCGAACGCTTTTGAGCCGGGCGCAATTACCTCGTCAAGCTGAGAGTTTATTTTTTTGACTTCATCGTAAAAACCATTTATTTGGTCTTCCAGCTTTTCTATTAGCGGAAGTTTTGCCGCGTATTGCTCATTGTACAAAGACCGAAAAGTGCCGTTGTACATAAAATCTTCAATTTGGTCTATCGACAAACCTTGTTTTGTCCAGTTTGCTTTTATACCGGCAGTAATGTCAGCACGAATACCAACTTTTTGCGCGGTCACTTCAGCAATTCTTGCTTTTGCTAAATCTTTTTGCGCGGCAAGAGCCTGACCGTCAATTTTTTGGTCAAGCTGGTCAATCTTTGTTTTTAGCCGGCGAGAGAGTTCAACATCAACTGTTTTGCCAAGCGTCAAAACCTCGTCAAGCGCTTTGTTTGCTTTTGGCCCCGCCTGAATGAACGTCACCGCTTTGCGGTTTGTTTTGATAACAGGACTTTTCGGGTCCCTGTATTCCGCCAAAACATCACTGGAAATAACTTGACCGTCGATACGGTCAGCGCGGTCCCTAATCTTTTGCACCCGTTCAGACACCGGCAATGGTGGTGGTGGCAAAGGCATTTTCTTGCCCACTAAATCAAGATTGTTAGGGCCAATAAACTTGTGCCCCCTCACAGTAAGCATGGGCCCAATCTCCCCATGGTCCCTCACCATAATTTTGCGGTAATCTAAATCTGTTTTGCCAGTCACATCACTAAAACCGAAACGGTCATCAATGGCCTCATGGGTTTTGTCAAGCAACTGGCGGTCGATAACCTGCCCGGTATCTGTGTCACCATAAATTGGCATCTCACCACAATCACAGCCGGGGTGGATAGGCAACAGCTCACCCTTACGGTATCGCTGGGTTGAAGCGGTGTAGCACAAAGCGCAATTCTCAGAGCCCGTCAAGGTCCTCAGATAGCCCACCACGTTGTCGTTTGCTTTGCGAGAATATAAAGACGCCTCACGCCGCGACAACTGTATTTCGGTCCTAGCCAACTGGCGGGCGTTCATCGAACCCACGTTGAGGGCGTCAGTGAAAGAGTCACCCTTGGCCAGCGCCATCCTCATTTGTACAAACGGCCTCGAATATACGTCCACCGCGTTCGCCCCATTGCGCAAAGCCTTTGTGGACAAATCGAGAGCCGCCAAACTTGGGGCAACATACTTTTTTCCGGCCAGCTGTGCCACTTGTTGAGCGTAGGCGATAGAAACCTGTGCGGACTTAGCCTTCACGCCCATCAAAGCCGGGCCCAAAGTGTCAGCAAACCGGCTGATATCTTTGTCCCTCCAAGAACCTAACCCTGTGAAAGAGTTACTTGCCAAACGGCCAGCGTCATCCAACAGGGCAGTTGACACTTGGTTGTAGCCCTCAGTAATTGCCTCAAGCTGTGTCACCCGTTCCCCCAGTCAAAGATTGCGCGAAAATTGCTTCACCAGCACGTTGAATTTCCATGTCAGCAACCTCAGCCGGCGAAAATTGTCCAACCAAAGTCATCCTGGACCGGAAAGGCATATCAACAAACTTGGAACTAGCGTCAGCCCGTTCAGCCAGACTGTAACGCTCTGGAGAATACCAGATAGGTTCTAGGTCCAAAAGTTTTGCCCGCGTTTCGTCGCCCACAAGCAGAAACATTAGCGACATAACCTTAGACCACCCAGGTGTCACCCGGTCAATGCGGTCCTGAGTTTTGAACACTAAACCTTCACGCGCCAAAGCGGCACCCTCAGCGCTACCGTTAGCGCCCTCAGGGGTCAGATAGTGCATAGGGGTTCTCGTCACAGCCGCAAAGTCTTGAATGTCAGCGCGAACCCCAGACAGAATACCGTTGATATCGGCCTGCCCTAGTTCTGAAACGTCAGCACCCTCAGGAATCATCCACAAAGAGCCCGCAGACGAATCAAACACGCCTTCATAATCAATTTCGTTGCCGTCAGCGTCGTGTGTAGGGAAGTCGCCCTTGAGGACTCTTTGCCTGAACGCCTGTGTGGTCACAATGACCAGACGTTGCAAAATCATGTGGTTGATACGGTCAAGAATGTCTGTGTGCGTTTCGTATTCGCCAGCGGCGTCAGCGTTGGTGAACTTGACTACAGGAATTTGGCCTAACGGGTTTTCTCTAATGCCGTCAGCGAGCATCTGCCAGTCTTCGACCTTGTACACATTTGTGTCGTCAGGCTTTTTGAAAACCTCGATGCGGTCCGCATAGTAGAAATAGGCGTAATGGTAGCCGTTCTCAGAAAAGACCTTGACTGCCTCAGTGACCTTGTTGATATTTGTGGGGCTTGTGGCGGCGTAAACTTGCCTGGCGTCCTCGACTGTCACCACAGGGTATTCTTCGCCCTCAGGGTGCCCCACAATGGCGTAGGCGGTACCAAACTTGAGCAGGCTTGAATGTAAGTCCGCAGAGCCAACCTCTAGGTTGCTTGCCTTCCACAAACGGCGGGCCTCGACGTCCCCGTTTTCGTCATCGTCAGCACCCGTCCGAAACCCTCCAATGCGCATACGCTCGCGCACCGCAGAAACGGCCAACTGTGCCATGTTCAAACGTGACTTACGCTGAAACATACGGTACGCCTTGCTTGCACCCTCAGCGCCCTCAGGCAAAGGGGCGTCGCCATTGTAGTAGCGTTCCAACAGTTGTAGCTTGCCCTGAAGTTTTGCAAGTTTCTTGAAAAGCATGACCTGGCCGGGGCTGAACTGTGTAGTCATAAAAGCTCCTAACGAATACGGCGGGGAACAAAGGTGTTTTTCGTGGCCTCACCCTTAGACAAAGCCTGAAGCCTCGCCTGGTAAGCCAGCACAGCGCTGACCGCGCCGTCAATCTTGTTTCTTGAATCCGGGTGTTCTTTCGCAATGCTCATTCCAGAGCGTCCAACCCGTCGTCTAGCGTTCAAAATGTGTCGCGTCAAAGCCAGAGAGCCGTCGTGGATTAGTTCACCATCAATAACGGCGTCTTGGAACTGTTGAACAGCTCGCACCACCAAGTATGACCTGTTTCCGGTCATCCACCACTCGATAGGGTGTTGCAGGCTGGACTTGACTTTCAAATTGCGCCCAAAATCTGATTCCCATTGGGCAATATAAGATTCCCACTTGGCGGGGTCTGCAAACATGCCCACAACTTTATACATTTCAAAAGCTTTGCGAACCTCGAAGTCAACTTCAGCGACAGGCACAGCCCAATCTTCGCCGGCGGGCCCTTCAGGTTGCTCCCAAATACGAATTTGGAAAATGTAGCCGTCAGAAACACGGCACCCCACAAGCGCTGTGGCGTCTGTGACGCCCTTAGAGCGTTTTCGTGACCCATCGAAGCCCAGAGTGATTTCGTCGCCCTGAGCAACCGTCTGTGGCTTATAGCAGGCAGTCCACTCTGGTGCAGACAAAAAAGCGTCCTTGGAACTAGTGGGCTGGTTGAAATAGTAGCGTCGCGAATCCTCAGGCTCATTCCGTGGGTCATAAATTTCAGACACAATACGGTCTAAGTCCATTACGTCAGCAAAAGGCCCATACGCTTCACGCAAACCAGTAATGACCTCAGCCTCATTGGACAAATCAATGCCAGCGTCAGCCTGCCTGTGGTCAAAAAGTAGCCGTTGCCGGGTCGTCTTGCCCTCAACAATTTTTTTGGCCAAATTGTGGGTGGCCTCAGCCACACTGTCCTCACCCGGCAAATACATTGTGCTGGTTTCCAGTGACCACGGTTCAGCCATTTTCCGCTTGGCAAGATTACGTCGCACGGTTTGGTACATCCGCTTCAGCTCTGGCCGGGTGTACAAATGGGTTTCGTCAAAAACCACCATTGATTCCTTGCCGCCATCTTTGGCGCTATTGGATGCTGTGGATGGGATAATTTCGCCCCCACCAGGCAGAAAAATGCGTGTCAGCCCCGCCGCGTCGCGTGGCAAACCTGCCCCTAGAGGCCCCTCAGTGAGGTTGAAATATACGTTGTCGTATGTGTTGCCCGCCTGGCCTTCCTCGGTCGCCAGACACCGAATGATGGGCGCTGTGACCAGCCTGCCAACCGGCTCCCCCACGGAATACTGGTAGGTGAAGCCGTCACGCTCAAAAACGTCTGTGCCATCCGAAAAATGGGAGAATCTCGCCGGCCCCATAGCCTCAAAAAGGACTATGAACCCTGCCAGCTCAGACTTTGCCCGCCCCTTAGCCCGTGACAAAAATACTGAGTCGTAAAGACGCCGGCCATCCTCGCCAAGCGCGTAGCAGTCAATAACAAAAACTGCCCACTCATCGTCGAGTTCTAAATCTTGCCCCTGGACGTCGCCGGGCCCGTGGACACAAAAGTTTTCCATCCACCAGATTGCAAACCAGCCCAGGCTTGTCTGCCTGTCGTGGGCATCCGCCTTTACCAGCTCGCGCATAACCTTGTCCTCGTTTCGAGTAAGTCGCTGGGCGTTTCGCTCATTGACGTGTTGTAAAAATCTTTGGTTCAGCTTGCAACCCTGTGTCTAGTGGTGTACAGTAATTTTATTAGCAACACCAAACAAAGGAAAAGAAAATGTACACAATCCACACAAGCTCAGGTATGCCCCTAATGAACAACCAAGGCCAAGTGGTAGTTTACGCCACAGAACGCCTCGCCCAAAACGCGCTGGACGATATTCGCACCGATTTCGACAACACCGAAAACATGACCTACAAGGAAGTGGCCCTGCTCACAAGCGAATAGCAACCAAAGCGGGGTGTGGCGGCACCCCAAAACCGAAAGGAAGCAAAAAATGTCAAAAATCACAATTGAGTCAGACACATGGAACGCCGAATCTTTGGCCAGAGCGCTAGACATAGCGAAAGAGCATATGCGCCTTCTCGACCCAGCGGACATAACAGAAAGAGAATGGGAAGACATTGAGTATTGGGACCAATTGACCCCGTTCCTTGAAACTCCCCCGCTTCACTAGGCGAAAGAGAGAACCCCTTGGCCATTGGGTCGGGGGTTTTTTCTTTGCCCCTAAGCGTCAAGCAACCTCTGACGGCGGCCACCAATATCAGCCACAGGGGCCAACACCAACGACTCCACAACCGGCTCAACATAACGCAACCTCAAGTCACGCCTAGAATCCACCGTAGTGCCCAAAGACTTCTCACGCATCCTCAATTCAGCCATGGCACCAATCTGCCCCAGCGAAGCCTGAGCGTGAACCATTGCCGTGTCCAAAGCAAAAGACCAGTCAGACGGTTGCCACAAAACACAGTGAGGCATACGTCGCAAAGACGCCCACCATACATAAGTGTTGTTAGGGATAGGCAAGTGAATCACGTCCCCCTGTGACGTCAACACCGTTCTAACGTCAGGCAACTCAGGATAGTCCCCCACATACGGGGTGTTGATAACTTCGACCCAATCAACCGTGGGCTTGTGCCGTGTGACCGTAGGGCCACCAGACGGCTTTTTGCCTGCCATCACCATTTGTGTCCTCGTTTCGAGTAATTGCCCTCACGTTTCGCTAAGGCAAAATTTGGTTCAAATCTAAATGGGCAAAGCTGGACCTATTCACAGCCTTACCAGTCACCGTCATATAGCGGCCACTTGGGTACACTTCCACGCTCAAACCGTTCACCATGAAACGGCGGCCCTTCGACAAAGACGCAAAACCCCAAATGTGCAAACCCGTACCGCTAGGGCTTACCTCCACATAAGTGTCAGGAAACAAGTCAAGCACCGCCTGGGCCTCCACAGTAGGAACCCCGTCATAGCAGTGGTCAAGGTCAATGCACACAATTCCGTCACCGTTCAGGACAAAGCCAAGCCCGTCACCCTTCACAGACCGCCTGGCATCCCCGTAGGTACTCCACGTCAAAGGATTAGTTGAACTGGCCGGCCTGCCCGTCACCGTGATAGGCACCTTCTTGCTGTGGCGTATCCACCGCGCCAGACGCCTAAGCTCCAACGGCACACCCTGGCCACGATGGGATTTCACGCGACAGTTAGACCCACAAAACCTGGGCTTGCGTCCACGGGCACCCGCCTCAATCGGCTGGCCACACACCTCGCAAATAGTCATACAGGAAGTTTATCGTTACATCACCCTAAAGGCAAGCCGAAACCAACAACCCTGCATCCCAGCGTCTAGGCGGGGGCAAAGCCTCAGATATTGCACACACAGCGAACTACAGCACCTCTCCGGCAGGGTGTGGGGGTAGGGGGGTAGGTGGACCCCCCACCTCTGTGATGAGGCCCGGATGTCTTTCCCGTTTGCGGTACATAGACCCTCTGGGGCCTCTTGCCTCGTTCGCTTCTCTCGCAGTCTTGCGTTTGTGGTGCCAAGGGCATAAGAGTTGCAGGTTTTCGGGGGCGTCTGTGCCACCCTTAGCCAAGTTGATAATGTGGTCTACGTCTTGCCCTGTATATGTGCAACCGTCAACGTGTTCACATAACCCTTTCGCTCTGGCAATTATTTGCCGGCGTAGGGTGGGCCAGTACGGGGGGTCTGGTCTTCTCTTGCTACTGTCCCAGTTATGAGTCATGGGTGAGGGGCGTGTTTCTTTTCTCTTGCTTGTAGACGTCCCACGCTTTGTAGTATTCGTCCCAGGCTTTCCGGTTGGATGCTCTGGCTTCCTCGTCGTCGCCTTCAGGTACTGTGTCCCAAATCTTTTTAGCCTTCACGCACAAGTCTTTGTACGCCTGGCTTACGTTTGCATCACCTTGTGCATCACTTAGTGCATCAGTCATTGCGTTTTGGCCCGTGCTTGGCGTTGCGGTGTGACTCCCCCAGTAGGTAGCCGATAGCTTCAAGCTCCCCCTTGACATGCCATTGTGAGCCTGTCAGTGTGCCGGCGTTAGTCTTCAAGTCAAACTCAAACAGGCTACAGCTTAGTGAGGAAAGGATTTGTGTGCGCCTTGCCACTAGTTGGTCAACGGTGACGTTCCTGAGTATCGGTGGGGCTGTGTTGTTTGTCATGGGCTTACCGTAGCACCTTGAAAGGGTGGTATTAATAGTGATACTAAAGGGCCTGCAATAGTGGGGCTTGTAGTGACAAAGCGGGGCTTAGTGTGACATTAGTGTGAATAAGAATGTAAGTTAGTAACACTTTCGGGCCCAATGTCGCGTTACTCCGACAATACGCAATGGCGACTTACTTGGAAAGTGTACAGGGGGTACACTTTTGGAGTATCTACTTTCATTGTGGGGCTACTTTTACTTATAAGTAAAAGTACAAAACCTTATAAGTAGTACTCGAACTTATAAGTGAAACCAATAAAGGATGTCTAGAGCACGACAAGATTTACTTTATTGCACCTAAACAATGATTTAAGCCGCCGCACTCGGATGCCTTGTTTCTAGACGTTTACAGGTGTGTCATATGTGTACCTATTTAGGTACGTTTGTGACAGCAATTAAAGCGTGTGCCAAAGCTGTACCGTTTCCGGTACTGTATTGACGCGTTTCGTGCACAGATAATGTTATCTGTCACGTTCCCTGGTAACTTTTGTTTCCGGTGTTTTTGCTCAGGTGAACTGTTCGGGAATGCCGAATAGTTGCCACTAACCCGAACAGAAAAGCGCATACAAATTGCAGACTTGTACAAGACGATAGCTACCTGTACCAAAGGGTTGCGTGATTACCTTTGGTAAGTGGGCGGCGTTGAGTGGATGTTACTACCCATTACACGCAAAGAGTCACGTCAGTCCTTGGGAACAGCCCGCAACTTAACCGTTGCAGTCGGGGCCTCCCGACGCCTCGCACCCCTCACAACAGTCCTCACAACAGAAAACAGTAGAGCGTAAACAAACAATGCTGTTACTAACCCCAGGGGAACTGCAATCAGCCATCCGATAAACTCCCAAACAGTCATTCCTCAACCTCTCTGTACATTGCCTTGCCCCACTCTAACAGGCCAGTGACCGCATACAGGGCGGTTGAGGGTGAACGGTGAACAAAAATTTCCACCTCGTCGCCACTGTCATCCATGCCCACAGTGGACGCAACCAAAACCCAGTCGCGCACAATGTCAGTCTCATCATCAGCGTCAAAAGAGGCTTCATCCAAAACGTGGTCAGTGACTGCCTGCAATAGGGCGTCATAGGTCTGCTCACTCAATTTGGGTTCCCCCCGTCGCCGTCACAGGCCAAGCTCCATGTTCAATGGCGTAAGCCTCAGCCGCCCGCAGGTGGCCGTCATATGTAAGTGTGAACTTTTTGTCTGTCACGGTGGTGGGAATTCTATATGTTTCTAAAGTTTGATGTGGCCTGTGAGCCTTTACCCTTTTGCCACTTGCCACAGTTCCGGCACAGTAACCTTTGGTAAGACCCTGTTGAAGTGTACGCCCGACCCTGGGCCACAAGGTTGTCTGCTCCACACACAATGCAACCGTCTGGGTTGCCTTCCAGTATTCCCCGGTTTGGGTGCTGGTTGTCCATCCAAGGCAACAGTTGGTCATAAATTTTGAGCAACAAGTCCACGTCTTGAATCTGGTATTTCTTCATAAGGGACCAGGCTTTGGCGTCACCCGCCATGCAGTCAATCCACAACTGAAACCCTGTGTGCTTCACCTTCTCGCCTAAACCTAAGGCTTGGGAAACATAATCAAGCTTGTTGCTGGTAAACCTGAAATGTTTTCTTGCCAACAACAACAGGTCAAGGTCTTTGGTGGGCGACGGCGGGGCCATCCCGTTTTCCAAGAATTCGCGGTTGATATGTTTGTGGTCAAACCCTTTCGAGTTCCACCCGCACAAATAGTCCGCCTCGTCCATAAGCCGGTGTAGTTCTTCCAGCATGGCTTTGCGCCCGTCGTGATGGACAGACTTGAAAATGACTTTTTTGGTTCCAAACCATCTGGCCCCGAAACAGAGGACAGAGGTGGGGTCTACAATTTGCGCTAAAGAAATGTTCTGATTGAACAAGCCCCAGGTGTAAACCAGATTTGGTTTCGTTTCTAGGTCAAAGAATAAAATTTTCATGAGGTGCTTCCTCCCCAAATGGGCGTGGTTGTACACCTGCACCTATAATTGTACCAGATAACTCGAACATTTGTTCCACATTCTCAACATTACTTTCACGGGCACCCTCAGCCAAGTCAATTTCGTACCGTAGCTGGCGCATCCCTCTCCCGTGAACCCAGGTAGCTTTGCAAGCCACACAAGTTGCCTTGGTGTTCTCCAACGACTTGTACACCTCAATGCGTGACTCAACAAGTACAGCGTGACGGTACGCCCCCTTGTCGTCCACCGCGTAGGCGACATTACACCGTGGGCATGGGCTTGTAATTTCCATGATGGTTGGCGGGTTCAGCCTTCCCTCGATGGCACTGGCAATCTTGTAAAGGGTCTGATATTTTTTCTGTACGACGTCGCGGGAAGCTTTGCCCGCCCTCATATCGTTAGAAAACTGTATGAACCATTGCCTGAGGTTTGCTGACGGGTCCGGGAAAGGCTTGGCATCCGTGTTTTCACGGAAAAGGCACACAATTTGAGCCTTCACGTCCTCATACTGCTCAAGCGCCTCAGAGTCGATAACATTCCTTTCGGACGCTAACCCCCCACCTACAGCGTGTGAGCCCGTGGTGGACCTCACAGCCTCTCTCAGTTGCTTCAACAACGGCGGGTGAGTGGTTGTGACCGTCTGAGGCCCCGTACTGGCCTCTACAGTGAAAGACGACTTGTAGGGCAACGTCAAACGGTCAACCATAGACAAAATGTTGTCTACGGGCGCTTCAAAAGGGTGTGTCACTAAGTGCCGTCGCTTGACCGATAACGGCAGTGGGCCACTGTTCCATAATGGCGGCCTCTTGAGTTTTCTGTGGCGTTTCGGGCACCCACTGGTCTGCCTGTGCCGCCCTGACGGGTTCAGCAAGCATGACGGGATAGTTCACGGTCAGGTTGGCGGAAATGCCTTGTGTGCCGTCTTGCTTGACGTAGGTGCTAGGTTTTGCGCCCAGCTGACCTTCCAGGTTGAGAATGTCACCCTCATTGAGGTTGTGTGGGGCGTCGAAGAATATGGAAAATCTTTGGTAAAAGTCTGAGCCGTTGACTGTGAGGGTTTCGAGAACCCTGGCCCCTTTGCCGTCCCAAAACACTCCATCAACTTTTACGTTTGCAAGGATAACTTTAGCCATTTGTGTTCACTTTTCTCTAAGCTAGTTTTCCGCCAATCGGCGACTTGCTCCCACAGTAGCACTTGGGCAAAGAAAAACCTTCGTTGAAGTAGGTGCTTTTTTTATTTTACAGGAACACAAAAAAACGATTTTTGAAAAAAGGTTTTTTAGGAAAACATTTTTTTGAAACTTTTTTCTAAAAAACTTTATTTTTAGACGAAAAAAACTGGCCTAAACACTGGGCTGTGGGCCCGTTTGGGGGGATACTTTTTGAACACTTGCCAAAAACATCAAAGGGGCAACTTTTTGGCAAAGAAAAACCCCCACCTAAGTGAGGGCCCTTCCAGTGTGGCCTAGTAAGAAATTTCCTCCCAGCTAAGTCCGGCAATCTCCCTAAGTGCTTGCATTCGCGAAAACATTTGGGCAATGTACCGGGTGTAAATGTCAAGCTTTTCCTGCAAGCGCGGTTTTTCTGAAGCTTTAATTGCTTTGCTGGCGCTACTCGCTGTAACCAAATCTCTGCGAATCGAGTACGCCCTGTCGTTGGCGGCGTAGTACTCTTTTTCAATTTTCTTGATTTCCAAAATAATGGCATCGAGTTGGATTTTTGTGAAAGTAATTGTTTGCATGATTTTTTCCTTTGGGTTGGTGTTGCTGATATTTCTACCGTACACCACTGGACACTTTTGCGCAACTCTTGAGCAAAGAAAAAAAGAGGCTTACAAAAAAAGCTTTTTTGGAAAAACATTTTTTTGAAACTTTTTCTAAAAAAACTTTATTTATTTCTAATCCCAAAAAAGCACTTTTGAAAAAAAGCTTTTTCAAGAAAACATTTTTTTGTAACCTTTTTGGAAAAAACTTTATTTCTACACACAAAAAACCCGCCTAAACACTGGCCTGTAGAGGTGATTTTTGAGATACTTTTGCAACAGTTCAAGAAAAAAGCAAACACACAACTTTTGGGCAAAGAAAAACCCCCCTGCAAAAGGGGGGCCCTCCAAACGACAGTTACGGCTCAATCAGCTCCACCCTGTACGTCACGCCATCCTTCAACCCCATTTTTCCGTTTCTGCGGTGAATGGCCCAAACTTTGTCAGTCGCGCCCTGAGGGGTCATTTCCTGGCTTGTCATTGTCGCAACAACTTCCCCTGTTGCTGTGGTCAAGATTTCGTTGATTGTGTACATTTTGCCCCCCTGGTTAGTGTTGTTACCATTGTACACCACTCGACGGTTCCTTGATGACCGTTCAGACCAACCCCAATAATCCTCACCCTTTTGCCTGCAAACCTTAGACGCCCGCAACTGGTACGGGTGCAAAGGCGACTCAGTAGCAAGCGCGTCCAGGTCAATGCCAAGCTCTTTCGCCCAGCTAACCTCACTCATTGTGTCCCCAAACCAGGGAAAGGCACCGTCACCAACACGGCCATACAAATTGACAACGCCACAGCCAACAACACCCAGCCCACCATTGACTGGTTCTTGGCTTGCCTAATCGCTTTGCGTTCACGCCTGTCCAAAGCGCCAGCCCTCAAGCCAGCCGCAAAGCCATGCTCATAAGCTTCCCGTGCGGTTCTCATTTGTTCTTCAAGTAGCATTTCCATTTTTCCTGTCTGTTGAACGCATCATCGCGTGTTGCCCACCATACACCCGTTTGGGGTTGGCGCAAACTAGCACCCCTCAAACTCGCCCGGCCTACAAGCCCAATGCTCCCCACGGTCATGACCAGCCTTCACCCACGCCCGCACCCCCGGCGACTCTGCAGACTTAGCAAAAGGCTTCCCCCACTCATTCAACACCTCACGGGCCGCCATAGGCGCATTGTGCCAAGCGTCAGCGTTCAACCATGTGCTGGGGTTCTTTGTGTACTCGTCTTTCCGGTTGGCGTCATCCCTGTACGACGTTGCCGCCAAAATGAGAGTGTCAAAGTCTGTCCTTTTCAAAGCCTTCAGGAAAGATTGTTCAGCCACACGCTTGTCAGCCTTTTTTGGGTACACATTCCAAAACTGTTGAAACTCGCTTTTTATATCGTTAAGTGGTTCTAATTCATTGGTTCTAGTTCTATGTGTCATTTTCGTCCCTAGGGTGGTGTCATTTTCGTCCCTAGGTAGTGTCATTTTCGTCCCTACCCTAAAAGAGGAACGCTTCACCACATAAATTGAGGTCGCATACTTGTTTTCGACAACCCTCACCCGCTTTTCGATAGCCGAAATTGTGACCAACTCAGCCACCGCCCGGTCAACCACTTTGACCCCGCACCGCATTCTTGCCGCCACAGTTGCCCTGCTCGGGAACGCCTCACCCGAATTGGTGTCAGCATACCTAGCTAAAACGGCGTAGCACTGGATGGCTCTGGCCGAAATGTCAGCGTCCAAAACCCATTCAGGGACCAAAGAAAATCTGAGGTCTGTTTCAATCGTTGCCTGTTGTTCTTCCATATTTTTCTTCCATTCTTCCTTTTGCCGTGCCCTCTGTTGTTGGCACCCTATCAGGTTGCAAAATCATTGAAACGACGTCAACCACAAAAACCAAAAACCCCTTTGTGTCCCTTGAGGTGTTAGAGGCCCGGTTCATATGAACAGGCCGCCCAGTCGCCTTCACAAGGGCAATTAGGGCAACAGTTGGCGCGGTCAGAAACCCTGAACCCGTAGGGCCCGCGAAACAGTAAAAGGTTGCTTTCGAGATATTCAACCCGGACGGCACCCAGGCACCACCGATTTCCTGGTGTGTTTCAATGTAAAAGTTTCCTGTCTTCCACGCCCGGTAATCCGTTTTGACTTCAACAGTCGACCCACCCACAGACTCCAAAAATGAGCCCACCAAGTTTTCGCCTACAAGCCCGCGCCGATAATCCAAATCAAAGTCTGGCTGGTAGCCCTCACCCATAGCTCAAGTCATTTGCGAAAAAACACCTTTGTTTAGTCAACAGTTTTCCTTCCATAAATTTCTTCCATCTTATTTTTTGCCGCCACCTCAGTCGTGGCAACCCTGTCAAACCCTGTCAAATAAAACCAGCCATCCCAATACCACACAGGAATTTCTGTAATCGAACGACGCTCCACCGCCCACCTAGGCACAGACCAGCCCAAATCTTGGCACAGACGGTGATAGTCAGCGTTGGACGTTTCCAAACCGTTGTGGTCATTGCACATCGTCAAAAGAAAAGCGGGTTCTTTGTCGTACAGGGCGCTTCCGCCCATTCCGCGCCCCACCCTATGCTGTAACGTCACAGGACCGCCACAGGGCCCTTGGACACCCTTGGAGATACAAACACCCCCGTCACGCTCGTAGACGCCCTCACGGGCCTGCTGGACCTGTTTGCGTGACTGTTTGCCCAAACTCACGGCTTACCAATCAAACGCAACAATGTGGCCATATCCATCGTCACCCACCATTCCTCAGGGCTCGCCTTACCCACCCGCTTGTGAATCACAATGGCCGGCTTGTCCCCTGCCTGAGAAACAGCTTGCTTCCACCATCCAGCCAAATCCATTTTGACATGATTTTTTACCTCAATAGAGGCGGGAAAGTTTGAGATAATGTCCTCACCTGCCTGAAACCCCCCACGCGCCGCCCTAGAGGTCACAGCATCCCAGCCGGCTTCCCGTAACGTCTTGCAGACGTCGACCTCAGCCTGGTTTCCCTTACGCCGGGAAGTAGCACCGTTCACGCCTGCCCCCATTCAAGTCGGAGTAGTGGCGACAAAGACCGGCACACCTCAAGACTGTCACGCAAAGCCTTTATTGCACCCACCGCCGCCCTCAACTGTTGGTCAGCCAACTCACTAGCCAAAAACGTGTCAGCCGTCTCCAGCTCAGCCGTATAACGTCTAATATCCATCGACCCTGCACAACGCAAAAAATGGTTTGCGTACCCCTTTTTGTGGTCCGCCCGCGCCCTCACCGCCAAAGCGTCAAGCTCAGCAATCTCATTAGTTTTCTCGTCAATACGGCCAGAAATTTTGGTTAGCGTATCCATAATGTACGCCGGGGTAAGGTCACTCATCCCTCTTGCCCCTCTTGAACAACGCCCCCATATCGTTTGCAAACATTCGCCACGGCTGGGTGAGGTTACCGTCAACCAACACCAGCTGGTATTGCTCCAACAGGCTCAAAACTTTACGGTCACGCGCAACAAACTTATATTTTGGCATTGCTGAACCCCTTTTTCTTTTCAGTGAACTTGGTTTGAACATTGGTAGAAAAACCGCCCTTCACGGCGGTCTGGTAAAGAACCGTCATTTCTTCCACAGACTTGCAAGCCTCTAACTCGCCCAAGAACCCTTCAGGCACGGCAACAGCCGGCGCAACCTCAGGCGCTCTCGTCGTGTCATAAATTTGCGAATCAGGGTCAGGCTCATCAGTGGGCAAACAAAAGACTTGCAACATGAATGTTCGAAAAGCGACACTCATACATTTAGCCGTCGCCTTGTCGCCCGAATCGAACGCCTCAGCCATCACCGTCCCCGTGACAGGCTCACCCTCGCTCCCAAAAATTGAGAACATAACCTCCAAGTGAACCCGGTTCAACGTCCCACCAGCGGCAGAGCGCCCCTCAGAATAGTCCGACCTCAACACGGTAGGAACAATAAACCCGCCCGCGTCACGCAAAGCCGGCCCGATAGCGTTCACCACCGCGTCAATGCCACGAAACTTGAACTTTTGTTGCTGGTTCACGCCAGTCTTACCAACCGCGCGAACCGTCGTCATTACTGCAA
>Ga0307983_1000719_pt1 | contig 16121 bp, 15 predicted proteins | sample OrgLakmetagen991_FD_201845 | JGI IMG/M metagenome (GOLD analysis project Ga0307983, IMG submission 201845) | Saline water microbial communities from Organic Lake, Antarctica - #991 | ecosystem: Environmental > Aquatic > Non-marine Saline and Alkaline > Saline | place: Antarctica: Organic Lake...
AACGGGTTCATTGCTATTTCTCGCAGCGCCTTAGAGCGACTCGAGGTCGAAAGACTGTCCAACTCTTATTTCTTTGAAAGTGACTTGCTGTTTAGGCTCTCCATAATCAAAGGAAGAATTACCGAGTTCCCCATGACCGCAAAGTATGGGGAGGAAAAGAGCAATCTAAAAATTTCCAGAGTGGTTTTTACTTTTCCTTTCCTTCATTTAAAGAATTTCCTCAAGCGTATTGTTTACAATTACTACGTTCGAGAGTGGTCCATTGGGTCAATAGAGCTTCCGCTTGGCATAGGACTTGCCGTTTGGGGTGTTTACTTTGGCTTAGGCTCCTTTGGGGCCGCTCAGTCACAGGGGCTGGGCGTGACTGCTGGACAGGCGGTAGCAACAGCAATCGGAATTATTCTTGGGTTTCAGCTTTTGCTGTCATTCGTTTCGCACGACATGCAGGCGGAACCCAGGAAGGGACATCAAAACTAATCTGACAAAGCCTTACGGCTGCTAGATCAACAAATCGCGGCGTACAGAGTCTATAACGCTAGAGATTCCAGTCCTTAGGTCGATTTCTGGCGACCAACCCAGACCAAGAACCTTTGAGGAATCCAGTGCCTTTCTGGGAGTACCGTCGGGCTTATTGGAATCAAAGACCAGCTGTCCCTGGTATCCCACCCCCTCTGCGATCGTTTCCGCAAGGGTTTTTATCGAAATCTCTTCGGTACCGCCGATATTTATTGGACCGGGCTGATGATAGTTTTCTAAAACTGTTTTTATGCCCTTTGCCAAGTCATCGGCATGAATAAACTCGCGCATCGGCTTACCTGTTCCCCAGACGACAACTTCTTGGTCCTTATTTTTTTTGGCAATCAAGATGCGTCTCATCAGGGCGGGCATTACATGTGAGTCATCGTTTATAAAGTTATCGCGTTCCCCATAGACATTTGTGGGCATCACAGACGTCCAATCCATTCCAAATTGTTTACAATAGGCCTGAATGGTTTTGACCCCGGCGATTTTCGCAATGGCGTATGCCTCATTGGACTCTTCCAGGGGTCCTGTTAGCAGAGATTCTTCCTTTAGGGGGTTGACGGCAAACTTTGGGTAGATGCAGGATGACCCAAGAAAAATCAATCGCTTAGTGTCGGCAGCCATCGCCGCCGAAAAAAAGTTGTTTTGGATTTCCAGGTTGACCGTCAGGAAGCCCACCGGATTTTCAGAATTGGCCTTGATCCCACCAACTTTGGCAGCAGCTAAAATCGCCCCATCCGGCCTATGCTGCTGAAAGAATGCCTTTACTTGGTCCTTACTCGTGAGGTCAACTTCAGCTCTAGAAGCGGATATAACTTCGTAGGCAGGGTCCTTAGAAAACTCACTTACCAGCGCGGAGCCAACAAGACCGTTGTGTCCAGCTATGAACAGTTTCATGACTTGACGCCCTGTCTTGGGGTCCTCTTTGCCAAGCGTGTTGCAAACAGTCCGGCGAAAATAGCGGCCACTCCTGCAAGTGGGCTTAGGAGCAGTAAAAACTTTTCGAAAAGAGTTTTCGCATTTACTGACCTGGCTAAACGTGCCTCATCGACAGACTGCCGTCTCTGCCTAACACTGAGAGAGTCGCTGTGCCAGGTGAAATTGGCCAGAGTTGCATTCACAAAACTGAGCCTGCCAACTTTTCGCAATTTCAGGAACATGTCGTAGTCAAACGCAAGTCCGAATTTTTCGTCCAGATAGCCAATCTTTTCGAATGAGCTCTTGCGAATAACCGACCCTGGTTGGGGAACCAGGTCCGGTCCTAGTGGCAGGATCATGCTGGCCAGACGCCCGACACCCTGCAGGAAAAGAACGTGCCCGTCAGCATCCACATAGTTACATTTGCCGTAAACAGCCGAACAATCAGGAGTGGCTTCAAACTGCTTCAGAACCTTAGCCATTGACCCTGTTTCCAGAAAGTCATCATCTCCCAGCCAAGAGGAATATTGAATGCTTTCAGGCTGAGCCTTTAATCCTTGGTTTATTGCTGCGGCGAGTCCATAACCGGCATCTGCCACAAACAAGTCAAACAATCCAGCCTGCTCTAGTCCAAGGCGCGCCTGAAGGTTTTTGGGAGCCACAAGCGTTATTAGCTCTACTTGACTGCGAAGAGACCGCAGAGAGCGACTCAGGGTCTCGCTTCGTGTTCCCAGTGTTGGAACAACAAAACCTATTCCGTTTCTTGGCGCCACAGGTTACCTATCGGCTTGTCCACGTGATCTGGATCTTGGAGTTTTTTTATGTCTTCCTCCACCATGGTTTGAGACAGAAGTTCAACTCCAACAAGGTCATTCATTCCAAGAGCCTTAGCTGACTCCGTATTGTTGGCCTGCAAATCCGCAACCTCGGTCGGTCTTAGGTACCTTGGATCAAATTTCACATAGTCCCTGTAATTTAGACCAGCATGTCTAAAACAGGTCTCTACAAAACTAGAAACCGAGGAGGACTCACCGGTTCCAATAACGTGGTCCACCGGCCGATCTTGTTGAAGCATCCGCCACATAGCCACGACATAGTCTGGTGCATAGCCCCAGTCACGCTTAGCTTCGAGATTTCCGAGGAACAGCTCATTCTCTAGCCCGGCACTGATTCTTGCCACTGCCCTAGAAACCTTTCTGGTTAGAAAGGTTTCACCTCTTCGCGGACTCTCGTGGTTGAACAGGACTCCACTCACGGCAAACATGTCATATGCTTCCCGGTAGTTCTTTGTAACCCAGTGAGAATAAAGCTTTGCTGCTGCATAGGGTGAACGTGGGCTAAAAGGAGTATCTAAACCTTGCGGGGCGGCTGCGTCACCGAACATCTCTGAACTTGACGCCTGGTAGAACTTGACGTTCTTTTTTGCTTGCCTGATTGCCTCCAAAATCTTGATTGTTCCAAGCCCTGTTACGTCACCGGTAAAGACCGGCTCATCGAATGAGACTCGGACGTGAGATTGCGCTGCCAAATTGTAAATTTCGTCTGGTGCTATCTCGGAAATCAGACTAGCGAGCCTTGATCCGTCGGTCATGTCTCCATAGTGGAGAATGAGTTTTCTCGAGCTGTCATGGGGATCTTTATACAGGCTATCGATTCTTGAGGTGTTGAAAGTGGAGCTTCTTCGAATGAGGCCATGAACAACGTAACCCTTGGCAAGTAGAAGTTCTGCAAGGTAAGAGCCATCTTGACCCGTGACGCCTGTTATGAGGGCTGCCTTCATGCATTCCTACCGTTTATTAACTTGCCTAAACAATAGCAAGTCTTACCTCACTGCACTAAAAACTCTTCGGACGGAAATTCCCCTGTTCGACATTAAGGAACGCTGAGTTGCCTACTGAGGTCCTCATTGGGGCAATAAATTGAAACTAACATTTCCACATTTCGCGCTCATCCAAAAGTCCTAAAGAGCGAAATTGGAAGATTCCTCAAATGTCATCACCGCATCCCAGTTGCGCCGAAGCTGGCTTCTGGCTGCGTTGCCAGGGAGTTCTTTGCGAGGTTCTCAGAGACGGAAAATCATTCTCTTGTAAGCGGATTGTTTCTCCGTATTTTCGATCGAGATGTTTCGGAGCTGATTAGCCCACTCCTGTGTCGATGACAAGGAAAGCGCTGAATTCGACACCTGTCCACTAGTGCAACACCGGCCTTCCCTGACCGCAGGGGGAACATCGCCCATGACCTTCAGATGCTCGTCATGTCTAATGAAGGGCACTGCTCCAACAAAGCGCGTGCGGGTCAGCAATTTTTGGGCACAAAGTGCTGTACAAACATTAGTTTGAGGTGCTCTGACAGCGCGATTGGGTAGCGCACAGCTCACCTCGGGCTCTCATCTTGCCGATTGGTCGTATCTCACACACGTCTATCGCAGGTCGTGATTGTCTTTGATTAGAGTGCAACTCCAATTTTCTGGGAATCCAGTTCTCGCGCTATCCTTTAGCTATGGATTCGAGAGTCGTCTCATTTTTTGGAGACTTAGCCTATTCCTCTGAGCGGTTGGGGATGGAAGTCGAAGTCGGCGGACTTGCGCACTGCAACTTAGAAGCCCCAATCTTTTCCGAAGCAGCTTTGGACAAACTTGAGTCCTGGAAAGTCGGCCCCCATCTTCGGCAAAACGGGCTCCTGTTTTCAGACGAGCAGTTTCGCAAGTTTTCCTTCTCTCTTGCCAATAACCACATGATGGATTTTGGGGATTTTGGTCTAACTTCTACTCTAAATTTCTTGGTTGATCATAAAAAAGCAGGGGCCGGCTTGAATCTTAGCGACGCTAGGCTGCCAATCATTTTTCCTTTGGGTACCCGAACTCTCGGCATAATATCATGCGCAGACATCTTCTTTGGATATGCCACGTCCAGTCGCGCCGGCATTGCATCGATATCCCCAGTGGACGATTGGGTCGGGAGTCTGGTGGAAAAACTCCGCGAGGATGACGTTACACCCATCATTAGTTTTCACGGGGGTTTGGAGGATTGGATGATTCCGTCTCGGGTAATACGATCTTTGTTCCATACTTGGATTGACAAAGGGGCAGAATTAATTATCGGTCACCACTCTCACATACCAATGCCCACCGAGACCTACAAGGGCAAGAAAATTTATTTCGGCCTCGGTAACTTCATCGTTGAACCGTCCCGGTGGGAGGCTTACCATCCGATGGCCTTAACCTCTATACAGGTCGACCTAACCGAAGGAGAGGACGGAATTGATGTCTCACATAAATTTATCAAACTCAGCCGTTCTCGCGAATTCAATGACCTAAGGGTTGCTTATCTTCCAGCTGAACAGTCCGAACTGCTTGACAAACATTCGGATAAAGTGGTGGCCCTCATCTCTGATGAAGAGAGCTACAGCGAAGTCCTAGAGCTTATTTCCGAACATTATGTGAAAAAGTTCAGCAGGAAACAATTAATTCTGGGGTCAAGCGGACTTTATCTGCGAACGTTTCTAAAGACTCTCTACTCCAAAAACTCCAAATACGGAGGGAGGCTTCGGCAAGGCTTCGGTCCGCACCATCAGGACATTTTTGGCCCCTTAGCAACGGCTGAACTCATGTCAATTTTTGACCAAGAAAAGAATGCGAAATTCTCTAAATCAAGAATGAAGTCTCTAAATAAGACTTGGAACTTGTTTTGACCAGTTGCTTCTATTCTTGACCTTCGATTCGAAAGAGTCATCTTCTAGTAGTGTGAGCGGTCGATGAATTATTCGCCTCGGCAAGGGGCGCGGCTGAGAAAGCGGGCAAATTGATTCTGGGCTTTGTTGCGATTGCTGGGAAGGCCCCAGGATCGCTATTTTCTGAGTACGAGGAACTGACTCGAAGGGTTTACGGCCGCAGAAAAATCTATTTCGACCGCTCAAGCCGAGGACGTTTCCATCTTCTAATTTTTGGTAGCGAGAAGCAAGATTTTTTAGCCCTTCAAGGGCCCTCCCCTTATAAAAATATCTACGTGGGTTCAGAGGACGATAGGCATGTTCTCTTGAAGCTGTCTCATGAGGGCCTTCACTTATCTCTCGACTGGGCCGGTTCCATGTCGCTATTTTATTCGGAAGTAGGCGCCGAGATTATGATTAGCACAGAGCACCGAATAGCGCACAGATGGGCTTCAAGTCATGGTTCTATTGTGGACCTTGAGGGTGTCGGGAATCTCATATATTTTAGCCACCCCTTGTCATCGGACACGATTTTCCAAGGGCTTCGGCGCCTGAGAGTGGGAGAAGCTCTCACTCTTGATCTCTTAGAGGGTAATTTGAAGGTGGTTCATTTGGACCCATTGGTTTCCTCGGGAACTTCAAAACGAAAAGACCAAGACAGCAGGTTTTTGGAGTTTCACGAGCTCAATAATCATCTTGTGAAATCCGCTCTGGAAAAATTCGATCGAGTAATCTTGCCTCTTAGCAGTGGCTATGACTCGAGATTAGTCCTCGCGGGTGCAATGTCGGACCCTCATCTGAGGCGGAAGCTAGTGACCGCTACTCATGGCCCCCCGAATTCTATCGAGGTTCGAGCAGCTCGAAACCTCGCTGACATTGCTGGCGTTCCTTGGTTTCACGTAGAAATTGATAGCGGCTTTTTGGGTGAGAGGTATCTGTCCGAAATAGGTTTGAAGTTTGGCTCCTCCTTGCACATGCACGGGATGTACCAGTTATTTTTCTGGGACAAACTCTCAGAGCAACTAAGCCTTGCAGACTCTGCGCTGACATCTGGTTTCATGACTGGAGTCCCGGCTGGCCAGCATTTGAGAAAACTTAACCCATTTTTCAGCCACGGAAGGAGAAGCTTATTGGGGGCGGCGTCATCGTTCTCGCAGTCAAAGCATTGGACTTCTCGGTCAGTCGAGCAAATGACTGGCGTTAAGTGGACAGATAAGTTGGCCGAGAGAAACCTAGAGTATTACCTCCAAATCTTGGATCAAAGAGACGATGTTGCCTCAATGCAGTTCGACATTTGGACCCGGCAATCTCGATTTATTTCATACTATCCAGACACCTTAACGCTAAGAGCCGAAGTCGTTTCTCCTCACATGAATCTTCAATACCCCAAGTTTTTGTGGGGCCTTAACCAAGAGTGGCTCAATGACCGGAAGTTCATAACCGAATACTTCAGACGCTTTCATCCAGCTTTTTCGTCTACCCCGTCTAACAGCCACCAGTTTTCGAAATTTGGTGGACGTTTTCAGGCTTCCGCAATTTTGCTAGGCAGAGCGTCAGCAAGACTTGGAGCAGAGAACCTCGTCCCGAAGAGATTTAGGGACACGCTCATTGAGTTTGATAAAGTCGCGGCAATTGAGCTTAGGGAAAAGGCGCTGTGGCCTCTTCATGAGAAACGAACTCAACACCTATTCGGCGAAGCGGGGATAGAGTTCAATTTTGAAGCTCACTCTATTGATCTTCGGAACGCAAGAACGGACGCGGCTTATCAAAGACAAACTGCACTTCAGTCGTTAGCTATTGAGCTGGAAATGAAATTGAGCGAGGCAATCTCGTAATGCACTGTTCGCGTTGCTCAATGTTTTTTTAGACAGTTTGCGTCGCTAGCGTCGATCTAGCAGCCTTCTGGCTGAGTTTTGGTTACCAGTTGTGGCGGTTAGTCGATAAGGATTCTGACCCTTTATCGCATCATCTCTCATTCTCTCTTTGAACCCCTGTAACCTGCCCGCATGATGCAAATGCGCGATCGCAACGCTGGAAAAGTTATGTACTTTTGTCCAGCTGTCATCTTTGAGAGAGGGCTAGACTTTTCGTTGTGAAGATTTGTACCTATTTTGACGTGGGCTACGAAAGTAGGGCACGCGCTCTTTTGGCTTCGGCAAGCCTGGGGAAGCAGGTGGGCGTGACGGTACTCCTTTTAGACGAAGAGTCTAAACTGGACCCTCCCGAGCAGGGAACTAGCAAGACCTTAGCTGTTTTCCTAAGAGAAAACCCCTCGCTGGCAAAAAGAGTGTCGCAAAGAAGTAGAGTCGAGCAAATTTTTAGCATAGGTCCGAGTTTTCTGTTAGGAGCGGTTGGGTCTTTGGCTCCTGATGAGTGGCTAGTTTATCTGGATGCCGATCTATTCTTTTTTAGGCCTCTAGAAAGCTACTTAGATGATTTCGAGCACGCAAACGTGATTGTTTCCCCTCATAGGCACTTTGCCTGGAACCGAAAAAGGCTATCGAAGTACGGGGAATTCAATGTTGGACTTGTGGCATTCCGAAACAACAAGGACGGCTTGGCCGCTCTAAATTACTGGGCTGATAGTTGCCTTGATTGGTGCTCTGATATTCCGGAAGATGGAAAATATGCAGATCAGAAATACCTAGAGAACTTCAATAAGGTGGCGAGTGGGGTTGTTGTGGACGACCGCAAAGGCGTGAACATGGCTCCGTGGAATCTTGGCTTCTCTAAGCTATCTCTTGCTGAGAATGGCGGCTTAGCGGTCGACGGGGAGCCGGTTTATTACTTTCATGCACAAGGAATTATGCGGACTAAAAACGCGTGGGTTCTGGGTCACCTGCCCTACTTCTCGATAGCAACGAGGTCTGCAAAAAAATTGGTCTACAAGCCCTACCTAGCCTCTCTACTGAAATGGGAGAAAGACAACCCAGCTACCCAATCGTCGAGTTCTCGTTCTTCTCGAGGACTGGCGAGCCTCGTGCTGTTGTATTTGGGGAAAACTATGCATGTTCTGCTTGGGCAGATTATTTTCGATTCACAACTACGAGATCTGTCAAGTGATACCTCTCAATGACCTTACGAGACTCTCTAGCTTGGAGTCCAGTGAAATTTCAAAGAAAATTCATGACATCGTCGTGTCTGGAAACTATATCTTAGGCCCTAACGTCGAAGAGTTTGAAAGCGGCTTGGCAAGCTTTTTGAATGTCAATCATGTCATCGCGGTTGCATCTGGCACGGATGCCTTACTCATCGCGTTGCGCGCCATCGGTGTCGGCCCCGGAGATTTAGTCGCAACTGTCTCAAATGCTGGCGGCTATGCAACAACTGCAATCAGACAGGTGGGTGCTTCACCGGTGTTTATTGATTGCATGCCGGACGGTCAGATGTCAGCCGATGATCTGTTGTTGGCAATGGGTGAAACTTTGACAATAAAGGCTGTTGTCATGACGCACCTTTATGGGCTCCTTGGCGAAGTTGAGAAAGTGGCCCAGATTTGCAACGAAGCCAGTGCGTTCCTGGTAGAAGACTGCGCCCAGGCTATCGGGGCAAGGGCTCTAAACGGGTTAGCTGGGAGCTTTGGAGAGCTCTCTACATTTAGTTTTTATCCAACCAAGAACCTTGGGGCACTTGGTGATGCCGGGGCTACTGTAACGAATCAAAAAGGCTTGGCCAATCGCATCAAGTCGCTGCGGCAATATGGCTGGAGTGCGAGATACGAGGTCTCGGAGGCGATGGGGTCCAACTCTCGTATGGACGAGATGCAGGCCAGTGTTCTAAACCGAAGAATTTTGGATATCGATCACCTCAATCAACGACGTCGGGACATATGGACCTTATTTGCACAGTCTCTTGCTAGCGATTCTCAATTACGGATGATTGGTGAGAATAGCCGAAGGTTTGTCGCACATTTGGGAATCTTAGTGACTCCAGTAGGAACTAGAGCTCAAATTCAAGAGCTATTCGCGGGCAGAGGAATCGCCACTGGGATTCACTACCCGATTTTAGACTTCGATCAGAAGGGGTTTGAAGTGGGTTTACATAGGCCTTGTCCGGTGGCAGAGGACCTAACTGCCCGAATCCTAACAATCCCATTGTTCCCGACTCTGACTGACGCAGAAGTTCTGGAAATTTGCAGTGCTCTCAAGTCGATTGCGAGCATAGATGCAGGCTAAGTGGTTTCCCATCGAGCCTCAGTCATTTCTGGACGACAGCGGATCTCTTCAGGTCCTTGATGGACCGGTACTACCGTTTAAACCTCAACGTATTTTCTGGGTAACAGAGGTTACGAAGGGAGAGACTAGGGGCTACCATGCCCATCGAAGGGGACATCAGGCCCTTCTATGCATTCGGGGGACCGTTTCCGTCAAGCTGTTCGACGGACTGATCGAGCAGGAATTTATTATCGGCCCCGATTCACCCGGCATCCATGTTTTGCCCGGCGTTTGGGGTGAGCAAACTTACCTGGAACCTGATTCAATCCTTTTGGCGCTCTCCTCTGTGGCATTCAAGGAGTCCGACTATATCCGCTCCAAGGAGGAGTTTGAGTTATTTCTCAAGCAGGCTGAGTAGGTATCGACTATACCCACCAGAACCATAGCTGGATGCTAAATTCTCCAGCTGCTGATCATCCAGATATCCATATCGCCAAGCAATTTCTTCAGGACACGCAATTCTGAACCCTTGGCGGGATTCGACAACTTTCACAAATTCTGATGCTTGAGCCAGAGATTCAATTGTTCCGGTATCAAGCCAAGCTGTTCCCCTAGGAAGAGTGACGACATCGAGTTCATTCGAATTAAGGTAGGACTGATTTAAATCGGTTATTTCAAGCTCTCCGCGAACAGAAGGCTTTATTGATTTAGCGCGAGCAAATGCCGTGTGATCGAAGAAATAAAGTCCAGTGACTGCAAGGTCACTCCCTGGGGTTTCCGGCTTTTCCTGAAGTTTCACGGGCCTCCCTAGGTTGTCTAGCTCGACGACCCCGTATCTCGATGGGTCAGTTACTCGCTGGGCGAATACCGTCGCGCCTGAAGCTGCGGAGTAGGCACCCAAGGATTCACCAACTCCGGTGCCGTAAAAAATATTGTCACCGAGAATCAGAGCTGTATTTCCTCCGTTGGCAAAATCTTCACCTAAAAGAAGGCCATCTACGATTCCTTTTGGCGAGTCTTGAATTACGTATTCAATCTCAAGGCCGATATGAGACCCATCTCCCAGAAGTTCTTGGAATTGGTGTTGATCTCTGCCTGTGGTCACAATCAGGATTTCTCTGATTCCAGCTAGCATCAAAGTGCAGAGGGGATAATAAATCATTGGTTTGTTGTACACAGGCAATAGCTGCTTGGAAATAGCCCTAGTCAATGGGTGGAGTCTAGAACCCGTCCCACCAGCCAAAATGATGCCTCGCATATTGATAGCATAACCTTAGAGTGGAGGATGCCTTGCGAACTTTAGTTACCGGAGGAGCAGGCTTTATCGGCTCAAATTTTGTCACACGAACTCTTGAAACTAGGACCGGTCAGGAGATTACGGTCTTGGATTCTCTTACGTACGCCGGTTCCAAATCCAACCTTGAGCCTCACTTAGCGAGTATTAAATTTATTCAAGGGGATATACGCGACACAGAGCTGGTTTCTGAATTAGTGTCGAAGGCCGATCTGGTGGTGCACTTTGCAGCGGAATCACATAACGACAAGTCGCTTGATAACCCAAGCCTTTTTTACGAGACAAACGTCATGGGCACTCTCAATATTGCAAATGCTTGTGTTGAGCACGATGTTCGACTGCATCACATCTCAACTGACGAAGTGTTTGGCGATCTTCCTCTGGAAAGCACAGAATCCTTCTCTTTGGTGACTCCATACAACCCCTCGAGTCCTTATTCGGCTTCGAAGGCCGCCGCTGATCAACTAGTTCGGGCCTGGGTGAGGTCTTTTGGCCTGAGAGCAACGATCTCAAATTGTTCGAATAACTACGGGCCTAGGCAGCACTGGGAAAAGTTGATTCCAAACACGATTAGAAAACTGTTGAACGGCGACAAAGCTGGGGTTTACGGAACTGGGCTCAACGTTCGAGACTGGATTCACGTTGATGACCATGTTGATGGCATTTGGCTAGCGATTGAAAAGGGAAAAATCGGGAGGACCTACCTCTTTGGAGTTGGCGACACTCTTACAAACCTTTCTGTTGTGAAGTCAATCATTTCCTCACTGGATCTGCCCGCAAGCTCCATCGAGTTTGTGGCGGATCGGCCAGGGCATGACCTGAGGTACTCAATAGATGCTTCGGCTTCGGTCCGAGAGCTTGATTGGAAACCCAGTCACTACTCGCTGATTAGTAACCTGCCGGATCTTTTGACTTGGCATCAAAAAAAATGGCGAAATCAGGTTCAAGGTTGAGAAAGCTTCTCTACCCAGGCCTGCGTCTGCTGCGCAGGCTTTCATGGACGATAGGCACTGGTCGTGACCTCGGTTACGATGACGCAACTCTAGCCAGAATGATAACGGCGTCGGATAAACGGCTGCTGGGTTCAGGGGTAAATGCAGAATGCGAATGTCTCAAACTAATCATTGAAGCTGCCGAACCTCAGACCCTCAGGATTCTTGATTTTGGCGGCGGCGGCGGGAGTCACGGTTTTGCTTTTTTGAGTCAAGTGAGGTCTTGGGCTGTCGTCGAAACCCCCGTCATGGTCGAAGCTGCAAAAGAAGTCTTCTCGAGTGATTCACTTTCTTTTCATTCTAGAATCGAAAGCGCTTATGAATCTCTCGGAAAGGTTGATATTCTTCACGTCTCCAGTTCACTTCAATACACTCCGGAGCCGATGAAGCTATTGCTTGAACTGTTGAGCCTGAGTCCAGAAGTTTTGGTTTTCGAGAAACTGGTCACCAACAGTAAGTCGCGAACCTCTAGGTTCTTGCAATACTCGTTCCTGCGCGATAACCTCGCGTTTCGAAACGCTAAAGAGATCGCAAGTTGGAAATCTACGCGATATCTGCTTACGGCCATGTCAAGACCTGATGTCATGAGGGCTGTTCTTGTGAACTATGAAATTGATCGATTGTGGGAGTATCCAACGCAGTCTCACCTGCCTTTCGGCAAAGGATTGGAACAGTGGGGCTTCATCGCGTCGAAGAGACCATAAAGGCGACACTGAGTTTCTTTTCAAGGAGACTGGCCGAAATCGGCACGTATTCAAGTGATTCGCCAGATTTCAGAATAGGTTTGGACAGTGAAGGACAACAATCAAACGCCAGTCGTCATTATTGTGTTTAGGAGACCCGAGACAACGGCTCGAGTTCTCGCTCAGATTGCTCTGGCTAGACCGGCCAAGCTTTATGTGATTGCAGATGGCCCACGGCCTGGAAATCTTGCTGATTCGGATTTGGTTGATCGGACCAGGAGCTTATTCGTTGACCTGAATTGGGACTGCGAGTTAGTTGAAATTTATGCAACGTCAAACATGGGGCTCAAGAACCGAGTAATTTCTGGGCTGGATAAGGTCTTTGAATCTGAGAGCCGAGCAATTATTCTTGAGGACGACTGTTTGCCGTCGATTCAGTTTTTTCAATACGCAGACGAGATACTAGACAAATATGAGGAATCGCCGGAAGTTTTTTTGGTGAGCGGTAACAATTTTGCACCTAGAAATAGGCCAGAAAATTCATATTATTTTTCGACTCATGCAAACATTTGGGGCTGGGCAACTTGGTCGAAATCTTGGACAGAATTTCGTAAAGAGCCAAAGTTTGGTGGCTGGTCGGATAGTGAAATATCACAAATTGGATCCCAGATTCCAGGGGCCGGTCAGCGCCGTAGCTTCGTAAAATTAGTCAAAACAGTCGAAAAACTGGACTCCTGGGCAGTTGCGTTCGCTGCTTTTGGATACTTGCATAAAAAGCTTTCAGTCGTACCATTTCAGAACTTAGTCACCAACGTTGGCTTTGGTCTCGACTCTACGCATACCAAGTTCGAATCCTATGTCGATGAGATTCCGCTTGGTGAGCTGAAATTTCCTCTCGCACACCCAGTCGCTGTGGTCGCGTCCACCTCCGAAATGCGAAGAGAATCTAGACTTAAGTCAGCTCGTTGGATTTCGTACGCATTGAGACATCCAATAGATGTGTTCGGTCGATTTTTTCGCTACGCAACGTACCTCCTGAGGCGATGAGGCGACGCAACTCTAGTCTTACTCTGATAGTCCAGAGCACTTACTTTTTTCTTCTAGGAACTCCCCTATCTTAGGGAACTTTTTTAAACCCGAGGTAGGCGGACCTCTTTCCGCGTGAAAAAAGCAACAGCACCATTCAACTACGAATCAACAAAATTGAAAACTATGTTGCTTTTACGCGCTTCTGTTTCTGCAGTCTCGGCAGCTCATCAGGTAAGGGGGTTTTTTATTGGAATCACGTTCCAAGAAAATGCGGAGGAGAACTTCAATCTACGCAGACAACTTAATTTAATTGCCTTAGAACAAGTTTGGCGATGTATTGGCGGTTCATGTAAAAGCTAATTATTTGAGTTTTGTCAGTTGTGGACACGGAATGTGGTTTTGTGACTGCGCACGCAGCTGGTGAATGAGCGGCCAGACTAATAACTTTTAGGGATGCATCTGGCGACGCGACTGCTTTGAAACCAAATCAGACAACTAAGTGCAAGGCTTCTGATGAAACCAACCCATGAACCAAGAGTTTTATCTGGACCGGCGTTCGCCTATAGGTTCAGTCGTTTCAAAGTGCGCAGTCCGGCTCAAGTCAATCAAGTAGTCTGAAAAGGACTGCTAAGCGGAACATTTTTTGGAGGTTTAGCGGTGATATATGAAAAATTCTTTTGGAATCTGCTTTTTTCGCTGCTCGCGCTCGTAACTCGTCTTTTTTTTAATAGTAAACGGGTTATGACCATTGTTTTCAAGGGAGAGTTTGCTCTCAATGGTCTCGACCGGAGCATTTCGTCGCATTTCAACAATCTCAACGGCTTTTTTTTGGAAGTCGGAGGGAACGACGGCTTCAGCCAGTCCAATACCAAGCGACTGGAGCTGTTTCTGGGCTGGTCTGGAATTTTGGTCGAACCCTATTTACCCAATTTTCGTCGGATAGCTAAGACAAGAACCTCGCGCACCCTGCCGGTTCATGCAGCGTGTGTTCCGTTCGGGTTCTTGGAGCTAAATGTCTCGCTAATCCACTCAGACCTGATGACAAGTAGCCTGGGCATGGAATCAGATCTTCTCGATCCTAAAAAGTATTCTGAAGAAGGCTCTAAGTGGATAAGGAGCGGCAGGAGATTCAGGGAATTCAAAGCTCCGGCCAAGACTTTGAACTCAATACTCAAGACCGCCGATGCACCTTCACGAATCGATTTTTTTAGTTTGGATGTTGAGGGGGTCGAACTTTCAGTCTTAAAAGGTGTAGACCATGAAGTTTTTAGGTTTTCATGGTTGTTAGTGGAGTCTAGAGACCAAGAAAAATTAAACTCTTATTTAACCTCCCTTGGGTATGAGTTAGCAGAGCAGGTTTCACAACACGACTACCTTTACCGTGACGCTACATGGCCCAAATCCTTGAGTGATACTCTTACAAAGTGAATTCATTCTTAAAAGCATTCTTGATTCGCTTCCGTTTTATCCGCTTGGTATTGCTGGCCCGCATTGATGGGGCTCTTGGTCAACTCGGTTGGCTCCAAGTTGACTTCGATAACCTCCTGCTTTCTGGCAAGGATCCGGTCCCATGGTTTTCTTATGGCGCAATAGATTATATAAATCAAACTATTTCGCCGGATTGCTCAGTCCTTGAGCTTGGGGGCGGTGGTTCTACCCGCTTTTGGGTGGGCAGGGGAAATTCTGTTACCTGTATTGAATCCGACGAGGCCTGGTCACAGAAGATATCCCACTCTTTAGAGCACGCTGCGAATCTTAAGCAGGTAATCTTTGAAAAATATATTTCTCCCGAGACTCTTGGCGTTCTTCGTGGCCATAAATATGATGTTATTGTCAATGATTTTAATGGTGGAACTGGACGCGGCTCAGTGGTCACTTGGATGGTGGAGCATTTGAACGAAAATGGTGTCATTATTTGGGACAATTCCGATCGAATGGGTTATCAGGCGGGCTTGGCGGAGCTTCAAGCTATGGGGTTCGGAAAGTTATCATTCTTTGGGCTAGGCCCTATCAACCCCTACGCGTTTGAGACAAGCATTTTTTCTCGGGACATAAAATCCGCAAGCTGGGACTTGCCAATGCGGAACACTGTGAACTACTAGGATCTTCTATCTAGCAACTCGATTCTGGTGTGGTGGGGGCTATTTTGAAACGGCTGATTACAATCGGTGTGGCAGTTGCTGTTTTAGCGTTTGGTCTTATTCCCGCACAGGCGGCCACCAAATACGTGGCTAGTCAAAAGACGCTTGCAAGTTTTAGTTCCAGTGCTGCTGGTCTAACGACTCTTCAGAAATCCCAAGTGGAGCAAGCGGTAGAGGCTCATGCTTATGCCGAGAAGTTCATCTGCACTGGCATTCGCTACTACGAACAGGCTATGAGCGTGAACATTACCGTTCGGAAGCGTGCTAAGGCAGCTTGTGAATACGCCAAAGAACTAAACCCAGAACTGTCGACTTGGTACCAGACCAAGCCGACTCGGGCGAGAAGCCATGCGGGAAAGGTGTTGCTGACTATCAAGACCGCTAGTGACATCACTGCAAGTCCCGGAAACGCATCTCCCACCGTGGAAAAACATCGTTATCTTGATTGCGACAGCTCGAGAGTTGACACTCGGGTTGAGTCTGTCTCGCAGAGTAATGTCATAAATGTTTTTTGCCCCGAGGATGCTCAAACTCCTGCCGCCCCCTTAGATTACGATGCGACGCCCTCAGATCCAAGTATCTGCGAGCTTACGGATGTCAGTTCTGGCCGGATGCGGTTCAACTCACTCATGGTCGGGTTCCCAAGAACCACGAGTAACTTGGAATCCACTGGAAATTAC
>Ga0307983_1000720_pt1 | contig 16114 bp, 13 predicted proteins | sample OrgLakmetagen991_FD_201845 | JGI IMG/M metagenome (GOLD analysis project Ga0307983, IMG submission 201845) | Saline water microbial communities from Organic Lake, Antarctica - #991 | ecosystem: Environmental > Aquatic > Non-marine Saline and Alkaline > Saline | place: Antarctica: Organic Lake...
AGATATGAGATATAAAAAAATAAAAATTTGTAATATATTGGTTTTGTTACATATTAACAACCTAATTATATCTTAACTATTTTTAACTATATTAATGTATTAATTTCTATATATCTATATCTATATATAATTGTATGAATAATATTATCTAATAACTAATTTTATAAAATATTATTCTCGCACTCTCTTATCAAATCCCAGGTTTGTCATAGCACTAATAACCTCTAACTTCCTAAGAATTGAATCATGTGTAAATGTTTTTCCCTGAATAATTCGTCTAAACGCAACGATTAGATACCGTTTATATGGACTATCTTCATTATGTGATTGATAAATCATTTCTTTTAATATATTACCATCATCATTTAGGTCTTCATTCATGATACTCAAACAATTAATATCACTACATAATGAAATAATTACATCACCAATATCTTCTACACCCCCGTTACGAATACAATCCGATATATTCTTCATATACTTCTTCATACTATTTTTCTTACTCTTTACTTCATCGTATAATTTTTTATTATCAACAATGGAACTCACAATACTCTTATATGTTTTCCCTGCTATTACGTTCTGTTCCTCAGATGTTTCCATTAGATTTTTGTCATGGAGTGGATAAAACCCCCAACTATGTCCAATAGCATTTTGTCTGCGTAATTTTGGAGATGGGGGGATAAAATCATCATCATGAGTGTTTTCAAATTCGCGATCCAATACATTCAATAAATCTCCTGTAAACTCGTTATAATGAAAAGCACACCCCCTCAGACGTTGAATTTGTAATACCACATATCCTTCATTTTTTTTAGAAAGCATAAATGTAATAAGGATATTAAAACTCCTCTCACTGATATTAGAATAAAACATTTCATACGAGTTTGTTTCATCTACAAAGAAACCAGACCGGTCAAACCCATATAATGGTTTAATGTCACAATCATTATTAAAATATTTTTCTAGTAAATTATAAATTTTCTCATAGTGTTCGCATTTGTATTCATTCCTCTCGCAATTTATGAATATCTTATCATGTTCCAATGGCATATTTTTAAAATTATTAGATACTACACTATTTACAGTATCAAATAGTTGTTCATCACTAAGAAATGATCGAGAAGTAATCTGTTTAAAGCTCATAATAGTTTTTCAATTTATAAAGGTATATGTATTTACAACTTATTAACATTCTTTTTGTCTTTCAATTTTTATTTCAACCAAAAAAGTATTTGAAATAAAATAATTCTAAAAAAAATTGTAGTATATTTTTAAGATTTAAGATTTAATATGTTTATATTATTTATTGTTTTCTATGGTTTTCATATATTGTTTATATTCTCTCTTAATTTATTATTAAAGTATATTCTAACTCACTAATATCTATTATCATTACAAATACCTATTATTTATACATTATCACTAATGTCTGTTTCAATATTAACAATCACCTGAAATATCTTTGATTCCAATAGATGCCTCCATTTTCTTCATTTCCCGAAATTTATAATTCAAACAATACATTAACCGCGCTGGTTCAATTTCATTAATATATTGAATTACAACTTGACGTGTAACCTTACCCCCAATAGGAATAAGTTCAGTAATATATTTTTGATGGAGAACATACATATGGTTTTTATATTCATGTGGGTAATCACGAAGTGGCATTTCCTTTCTCGCAAAACACCCTAAGTAAAAGTTGTGTAGGGTAGATGTAAAATCGTGGATCTGATTGCGGAACTTGGTGAATTCATCTGTAGCTTCTGGATAATACCGCAAATAATCTTTTACTTTACCACCATGCCTCAAATTCAAATATTGAAACTGCAATTTAGGTTGGTTTCCTCTAAGGTGACGCACATACTCATAATTTGGGTTCCGCATTTTTGAACGAATACCGTTTTCGTGTTTCAAAACTACACCAAGACAATAAAATGGTGTGGACAATTTATTTGCTAAAATTGTCTTGGCTTTATCACATGTATCGTAATTATACTTAATAGGCACTGATACTTTGCCTTTCATATCCTCTTGAAGACAATAAATATCTTTTTCATATACAATATTATCAACACATTTATAGATTGCACACAAATAAATCTTAGGTTTATCACTCTTTAGGACAATACGATTTTTAGGATGTTGTAGGACAAAAGAATAAGAATATGCTTTATCCATATCATCAAATTCCAATTCTTGACCTGGTTCATTCATTGCCTCCAAGAACATTTGACGAAATGTAGAACCATCTTCTTGTTTAAAGAAACGACTTTTACCTCCAATAATAGAGCGTGTTGCCAATTCCCAACCATCCGCAATAGTATCATAATATACATTAATCATTGTCCCTTCAATAAATTCTTGGAAGATTACTTTACCGTCAACCAGTCCACTTCTAATTTCATCACTTTTAATATTGACGCTTTTTGGTGGGGCAAATGCCACAACCTTGTATGTGTCTTCTTTCTTTTGAACTACAACAGAACGAAACAACCCAATCGTATTAATATTATCTGAATTGATTAGATCCTTATCATATTTAATAATAAAATTGCTGTCATCTTTTGACATTTTTTTAAGTCCCATATTGGAAAGATACTCATCATCAGATACACGGGCAAAATCAATAATTTTAGAAAGGTTAAACATTATAATTATAGGTTTAATAAATGGGTATATAAGGTGTAATATGTGCTTTCAATAAGACTTATTTAAGATACTACTTATTATTTCTTTATATTGTTTTTCAATTTTTTATGTGGAAAAAAGAATTAAATAATATCTAATATAATTATAGTATAATGTCTATTGTTGATGATAAAAAATTATTTTTGGAATTAGGAGATATAATACAAATAAACTCACCATTCAATGAAGAACTTAATAACCAAATATTTCTAATAGACTTTATAAGTGATAATCTATTAAGGATTATAAATGATACTACATTAAATTTAAGCACATTGAATATAAAAGACGGGTTACTTAGTGATGAAAGTATTATATCAATCTCTATTTTAGATAAAGCAACTGAAAAAGGGTATGCTAGACAAAATGGGTTATTACCTGGTTCTTGGGTAGATATTCATTTCGGTGGTGATGTACCGGTTGTAATTACAGGGAAAATTACTGATATTGAGTATGATATGATTGAAGTCAATATGTATCCATCAAACGATAAAATATATTTAGACTTTGCATACCAAGGAATAAATTACGAAATTTTACCAATTGAGGAAATTAGGATAAGAGATAAGCCCCCACAAGAATTTATTATAGAGGATGATATGTCTAAAGATGATATTGACTTATCAATGATACGCGAAGGTGATGAAGAAAGCGAGGAAGGTGAAGAATATAATAGTGATGAAGAATACGATGACGACGCAAATATTATAGAATTTATGGAAGATGGTAGGAAGTTCCAACGTGATCAGGATAACCTGGTATTTGATTTGGATAGCTTAGAATTAATTGGAGAATATAATAATGAAACAGGGATGATAGAGAGATATGAGGATGATGAGGATACAAAAGAGAGACGTATATCTGCATCTACAATGAGTGATAAATCACAACCTGAAGATGTAATTGAATTTACAGAAGACGGACGATTGTATCAGAGAAATATAAATGATATAGATAATTTAGTATTTGATGTAGAAAAACAGGATGTTATTGGTGTATTTAATACTGCAACGAAGAAGATTGATAAATATGACATATCTCAAAAATCTCAAACAACTGATATACCTGTTTCAAGACAAGTTATAATTAGAGATACAGCAGTAACAGTTCCTGTAAGAAAAATAAGAGAACAAATCCAGGATGTATTGACAGAAGCGGATGAGATTGTATTTGGTGATGATATTGAAGAAATTCAACAAGAAGTTTTTGTTGATGATAAACATAAACGTTTTGCGTTGGACGAGCAAACAAACGATTTATTAGATGAGATGCTTTCCACTATTCCAAATATGAAGAGAACAAAGACAGTATTGAATAATATCCACCTTATGATAAACCGATTTACAGAATTAAGAAGACAATATTCAGAATTTGATATAAATGGGAATGTAATACAAAGTATCAAACATGGGGATAACTATAAACCTTTAGTAGAACAATTATATAAATTAAATGCTAACCTTCATTGGTTGTTACCTGTTGTAAGAAATAGAGTAAAATTATATGATATCAAAACTGATGTGGATGAGTCTGATGAGATAATTATGATTGATAATTATGATGATTTGAGTGAAATACAAGAACTCCAGGCTAGTTTTAGAGATGGTTCTATGGAAGGTGCTGATAATTATGGAAAGTATATTAAATCATTAAATCAATATCTATCACCATATAGTAATCCAGAAGATGAAAACGATACTATAATAAATAACAACCCTGTTCAAAAAGATATGAATGTAGTAATAAATAATATTGTATCCAATTTGAACGAGTTTTATTCTTCTGTGAATAAGAACGATATATTAAAGCGTCAACGGTTCGTAATGACAAAATACAATCTAGGCTTAAATAGATTATCAATGACTGATATGCGGGGGGCGGCGGTTCAAATGGATGTTACACAATTAACAGGAGCAGACAAGATCCCCATAAAATCATTTTTAGCCTTACCAGAACCTTATATTTTATATTCAAAAATTCAACTCCCGTCGAGTAGTATTTATAATAAAACAAACCTTAACCATACCCCATTGGCATACTGGAAATTATTACGTAAAACGACAAGTGTAATAAAAACCGAAGTTAATGATATAAATAAAGATATAAATTATAATATTGATACTTTCCTAGGGGAAATAAATGATTTGGCTTTAAATGAAGAAATAAATGATGAAGATAAATACAAAAAGTTTCTTCAATCTATAATACCGAAAACTGATAATTTATTTGAATTAGTAAAAAAATACATTAAAAGAGGGACATCATTCCATAATGTAATTTCATACCTAGAGGCGTTCGGTATTTACAGAGAAGATATATCATTTAAACAATATCAATTAATAGTGGAATTTATAAATAATCAAATTGACAGGGTAAAATTAAATATAGCTCAAAATATAAAAGATACGAATATATTACGTGATCTAAAATCACGCGTAGAATTCACAACAACAATATTCTTACAATTACTAGGAGACAATTATGAAACTATCAGTGATATATATAAATTACAATCCACAACAGGTATTACTAGTGGGGATTTTCTCTCTAAAATAATGAATATTGACCATGGACAATATTATTTTTCTACTGTAGCAATGAAAAATATCAATTTACTGAATGATGTAGACATTAAATCTGCTATAAATAGTAGCATCCTTGATTTAACGGATAAAGTAGTCGACAAAGAAGAAAATGATAATAGGTGTAAAGAATATACATTGGCAAAAAAATATGATACAATTGAAGATTTAAATGAAGATGATGATAATACAGATGTTTATTTTGATAAGCGTTATGATGACACATATTACGATATATTAGAAGAATATGAACAAGAACAGAAAACCATGACACCAGACGAATTTTTAAGATTCCTCACAGATATAATAGCCGAAAATATGACACTGGACAATGATTCGGCAATATATAAAGCGTCAACTATCATAGAAGGAAAAAAGAAAGTATTAGATGGACAATATGCGGTATTAGAGGATAATGATATATTACTATCAGGGAATAAGAATTATAGATATTATTATTATAGAGATACTAATAAATGGGTATTAGATAGTAAATTAACAGGAGACACAAACACAGATGAGAGTTCTATATTCTGCAATGTTAGAAGTGATTGTATAATTATTAAAGATAAGGAGAGTAATACACAATGTGATAGTATAGATATCACTCGTGATAAAATGGCTAAAAAAAATCTTGAATATATTTCACAGTCTATTGTTGATAATACTATAATATCACAGAGAGAAACCAGGAATAAATTACAGAGTATAATAGAAAAACAAATGGCACGTATAGAACCATTAATAAATTATAATCAAACCAGGATATCAATGGCAAATAATATATTATACAAAATGGGTCAGGAATTGGAAATAGTGGATGTTATAACTTCACCATACTCAAACCTTAGAGATATAATATTATCCAAATCGGATATAATAGAGAAATCAACATATATTATAAGATTTTGTAATTTATATACTAGAACAGCCCAGGATGAAGATGATGAAGACACATATTGGTTTTATTGTATAAAGACAAATACTAAGTTATTACCCACTTATTTTTTGGAGATAGCGGAAGCATTCAAATTTGGTGCAGATATGAACTATGTGTTGGATAAAATATGTGCCGATAGGGGTGAAATGAGTGATGATGGTGATAAATGGGTTGATAAATATAGTGGCTATACAATAAAAATGATGGCATATAGCAATGAAGAAGGTTATGATGAATCAGGATTTAAGATAAAAACCGGTGATATATTGGATAGTGACCTGGCTAGTGAAACAGTTGAAGAATTGGAAAAAAAAGAAGATACCGAACTGTTTAATACTCCAAGAGCACTAATTGTAAAACGTGTATTAACCGCAATTTCATTCTATATTGGAATTGATATTAAGGAATATATGAATTTCATTATACGAAATGTTACATTGTATTCCGCGAAATTGATGCCAAGTAAGAAGACATACGATAAGCAAGTTTATATCGCAAACAAAAAAGGTAAAAAAATGATTGGATATGAACAGAAATATAATCAATATCTTCTCTTCTTTACTGGATTGTATTTATTAGTGAGCGTTCAAACATCTATCCCAGGAATACGCACTAAAAAGACATTCCCAGGATGTAAAAAATCATTTGATGGATTTCCTACATTTAATGGTGCTTCATCATCTGATAAAATAGATGGACAAGCTTTGACTGATTATTCTGGCATTGAATATATTTCTTGTGTGATGAAAAAAATAACTAGTAGCCAAGCACCATGGAATGCTATAAAAGGAATAAATGAGATTAGTTTAACTAAAAATTTAACCACTATATTCAATAAGGTATTAAGCAAAGATAATGAAATACAACAACGTATTAATGATAAATTGGTCTATATACAAGAAGGTCATGAAGATGATTTTATCCCAGAATACGCACAATTAGAGCGTTGGAATACATTTTTACCACCTATACAACGGGTCAAGTTAGATCCTACACGAGGAATAAGTCCTGAATTTAAAAACGAACTTAAATCTGATTTGAAGGCTGGAAATAAAAGGCAACACGATAAATTACATATGATACAGGGTAAAATGATATACTTTAGTTTTCATATAATGGACGAAATTAACAATATAGTTATGAAAGAACCGGCATTATTAGAGACAATGGGTGGCGAGCCATTTTTACAAAATGTTTGTTGCAATGATGAAAAAAATCAAAAAGTGATCCATTATTTTAGTAATAAAAATAGTGATATAAATGGACATATTGAAACAATACGTAATCTAGAAAAGGTTTATAGTAGTATAAATGAATTGTCCAAGTCCGCAATATTATTTAGTGATGAAAACACAAAGACAATTTACCCCCCTCTTCCAAGGGAATACAGCGAAACAACAATATATCAAGCATTTATTAAATACTGTAAGATAAATAAAGGTGTTAAAGTCCCAGGATATCTCCAGCAATTCTGTATAAATAATGAGAGTAGTTTTAAAGATACTGATAGTCTGAAAGACAAGATTAACGCGCTTAAAAAAGAAGGAAAACAATACTCACGAGATACATTGGATAAAATGCTTAAATTAATTGGGAAAGAGAATATTCAACATATGAAATTATCCAAGAAAATCAACACAAATATTGATATATTAGAGAATTTATTGGAGGACATGGATAATAATGATAGTGGTTTCTCTCCAAATATGCGTGGATATTTAAGGGAATTACTTGATAGTTTCGATTTCTTAAAGCGGACACATTCTTCCAAGATGAAGGATTTACGGAATTATTTGATTACATCAACACAAAGTATGAATTCGAATATAAAGACTTTTATCAATGAGAATATTAACTTATCCATTTCCAAAAAAAATAAATTATTAGAGAGTTTGACTACTATTATGGAATTTAAAGAGTTACAAGGTGATGATTTATTAAGTGGTAAGGAATTAACAGTGATCCAATCAACCCAATTTATACATAATATGATAGAAGATATAGTTACTATTATCCCAACAATGGTAATAAATAGTGTATCATATAAGAATGTAAATATACCGAAACATTGGAAATTATCATTATTACATCAAAACGATATAAAAACATTTATCCGTAAAAATTACGAAACACTAGAACAATTGTATGGTAAGAAAATATTAACCCCTATTTTTAGATTAATACAAGGGAACGCAAAAGATACTTTACATATGATGCGTAGTTTAACATTGAATTCTACAATAAAATTGCACGGTAAAGACTACCAGTCATTATTCAATTCACAATTATTAAAGGAATTATATCATTACCTATTACTTGATGTATTAACTAAGTATATAGACCTAGAGTATATTACAGAAGAGTATTCAATGGCTACAGTAAGCAATTTAACCGAACAAGGGGATATTTTGGGCGATACTGAGGAAGATAGACAAGATGGTACAGACATGGATGATTTAATAAATAACGGGGATAGATTGAAATTAAAGAGGAGTATTGCGGAATTAGTAGGGGTATATATTAATTTGATAGAACAACAGAAAAAGAGAATAAATTATGATAGAAAAGACATTATTGATTTAGTATTGCGATCTAGAGAGAAAGAAAAAGATATTAAAACCCGTCAATTGAAAGATTTAACTGATGAAGAGCGAAAAGCAGACGGTGAATTAAGAAAGGGTAAATTAGGACGTTGGAATATTGGTCTTCAAAAAGGTTTAACTCAATATGTGAAAGGAACGTATGACGGGGAGAGAGCAGAAATGGAACAAGAAGCGCTTATAGATTTTAGATTGGGTGAAGTTTCGGATGTTACAGATATGAATAGGGATATATTTACTATGGATATGCTGGAAAATGAAATGACAGATCGACAAATAGAAGATGATGCTATGGATATGTCATTATTACCTGATGATGATGATTATGGTGATAGAGAAGGAGATGAACAGTTTTATTAAATTGTTGTTGATTATTGTAAAATACTAACATTGTATTAGGTATCAGGTATTGGTTATTAGGTATTAGACAACAAATAACAAACATTATATAAAAATCATAAGTATTAAAGTATAAAAATATAGAGATATAAATTAGTATAAAATACTTATGATTTATGTAATATGACATATGTAATATGAAATATCAATTAATAAAGAACAACACTAATTAAAAGTTAGTTTTCATAAATATATTTTATATTAGTATATTAATAGAGTATAAAATAATAAAATGAATAGAATATTTTTACGAAACAATATATCTACAATATCAATATTGTTATTTTTCGTTATATATAGCATAATATTATATTTAAAACCAGGTTTCTTATATAATAAAGATGGTTCACTCCGTCAATTTGGTTTGAATAATAATAAGAAAACAATAGTACCTATATGGTTATTAGTAATATTAATAGCAATCATTTCATATTTTGCATTACTCTATTATTTAGCACTCCCTAAGTTCATGATATGAATTATATAATTGATTTAAATAAATGGTTTAATAAACAAATATATAATTCAAAAATAAAATAATAGATACAAAAGATATAAAACATACAAAACATACAAAAATGAATTTTATAAGTTCTACTAAGGTTAATAAATGGAATACAATAAAAAGTGATACTGATGAAATAATACCTCATAAACGACCTTCATGGGATGAATATTTCTCTCAAATTGTATCTGTTACTGCTTCGCGTTCTCCATGTGAGAGATTAAAAGTGGGTTGTCTTATTGTTAGGGATAATAGAATAATTAGTCAGGGTTATAATGGATTTTTACCAGGTTGCCCTCATGAATCAATTATAATTGATGGACATGAACAAGGGACGTTGCACGCCGAACAGAACGCAATAATTGACTGTGCAAAAAGGGGAGTAAGTTGTGATAATTCTATTATGTATATTACACATTTCCCATGTATTATATGTATGAGATTAATATGTGCGTCTGGCATTAATGAAGTTAAATATATACATGATTACAATAATGATAATATGAGTTATAGGTTTTCAAAATTAGCGCGGGTTCCTATATATAAAATTGAAACAAATAAAACAAAGTAAGGAAGCTATTATAATAACTTAATAACCTTATACGCATTAATAATAATATGATTGGAACATATTTAAATGAAGAAAATTTATATATTATGGGTACATTAACAACGCCTGGTATTCCATGTTCTTATTTTGTTGCCGATTATTTTAAATACTCAAAGAATAACTTTATGGAAATTAAAGATAATCATCGTTTATATGATGATGTAAAAAAAGAATTTACACATTACTGTAAAACTTATTTTCCTGAATTATATAAATTATTTTGCGAGACAAAAGAGAAAGATAATATGATAAATTGCTTTGATTGTTCTAGTGTTACATTTGATGTTGAATATTTGGAAGATGATTATAATTATCCTGGATGGGAAAAATACAACATTATTGTTAATAAATTGATTGATACATGGAATAAAAATACTAAAATATACTAGAATACTAGAATACTAGAGTATAATAAATTATACTAATTCTACAGATTCAAAAGTTTCTTGTTCTGTGCTATTATCGTTTTCAGGAACATCATCATATTCACTATCACTATCATCAATATCATCACTATTATTATCGTGATTAATATGACTAATAATATTTTTTATAATATGTTTATTAGGTTTATTAAGAATAGTTGTTGTGTTAGAATTGTCAGTGTTTATTTTATTAATCCTATTAATATCAAGATTTTTTATATTTTCTACAGTGGCGCCACCGCTCCTATCTATTGCCCTTATAATTTTTTTATTCATAACATCCATACCTGTATCTGAAGTATCTCCTTCTGTATATCCCATATTTCTTATTATATTTTCTGCTATACCAGGACTTACAATTTTCTTTACACCAATAAAATCGTCATTATCATATATTTCTATTTTTTCTAGTCCATTTGTTTCTGAAGGCTTAGAAACATCATATGACTTAAACATTTTTTTAAATGTTTTAAGTATCTTATATGGTATTAATGGTGATACTTCAGCCAATCTCTCAAATGTATCCCTTGATGTTTTCAATAAATCATTCGGTCTCATCCTCTCGTCACGTGGCAATGAGAGTTCAATAGATAAAAATCGGAATAATTTAGCATACTGTATATGTGATAATCTATGTGTCTCTGAACGTTTTGCAAAGGAAAAATAAGTTCCACAAGTATTTAATACTGATACACATAAACTTAATAATCCAATTCCCAACCCTGCTTGTCTCTCATTTTCTGGACCAAAAATGCTCGAATTTCCAATTGATAGTGTCCCTGCAATTGTAGAGAGAACAATGACCGGGAGGTCAATAAAATTCCTTATATAAGAAAACTCTGCCTCTGCTTTTTTATGGAGGTAAGAATAACAATATGATTTTTCGCCCATATCTTTAAAAAACTTCTCTAAAATATTTGTCCATTTAATGTCGTTGCCTATTTCCATAAATGTTTATCTTACTTATTATATATTATATTTCTATAAAAATAATATATATTATATATCTCATTAGTAAGACCATTATAACACCTTTATATAACTATCATTAAACCTAAATGGCTTATGTAAATGGTTTATGTAAATGGTTTATGTAAATGTCTTATCAAAATAATTATATAGATGACAAATACTCTATATTTTTCTGTATTAAATACACTATGCCTGTAAATAATGCCGATTTAAATATATAACCCCCAAATGCTAAAGAATTGTCCTTTATGAATAAACCAGGGATATATTTAAACAACATTTTATTAACAAATGGTAATTGAAAAACAAAACATAGGATAAATAATAATATGGGTAATTGTAATTTATCATAAGTATCATCATTCCTCTTATTATCTTTTTCTTTTTTTGCTTGTATAAGTGCTAATTGGTCAATTGTCATTTGGTTGTTTATATAGTCTACATTTTCTTTAGGGGGTGGTATATAATTTGGCTTTGTTTGTGGATCACTTTGTATTGCGTTTTGATCCATTGGGATATTTTTGCTTGGTAATTTAGTAAGATTACTTTGGTTAGCAATTTGTATCCCTGATATAATCTTATTAATATCATCTTGTGATAAAGTTGAATTTTGTCCTGCGTCTCCGTTATTAAACCCATTATTACCATTATCCGGTTGTTGTATAGAAGCCTGAACTGGTTTCTCGTCAATATTCAATGATACATTAGAAGTTCCTTTATTTGGCAATTCATCCAAACTAGTAGACATAATATAATATATATATATACAATCAACTAGTTATATTTACGCAAAGCGAACTTTCTTTTTATCACTTTCGCATTTCTTTGCTTTTGCTTTATATTTATAACATTTCCCACCAAATTCGAACACTTGACCCTCTACTTTATCTATAGTTGGTCCCACAAATGATAAACAAGTTTTATCATGGCAACTTTTTCTAAATAAACTTGCTAAACCTAACCCCAATAAAATAGATATGACATATTTGCCAAATTCACTATATAATACTTTCTTTATATTCATTATAGTGTATAGTATATAATATATAGTAAGGTTTAATTATAAACATAAATATTATTTTTATTATTGAACTGAATAACCTTGTATTGATTCAATATTACTTGGACATTCTACTTCTTCTTCTTGGAACCTAAAACAGGTTTCAGTATGATCTATATAATCCAGTTTATTAATATTCTCCGGATTTGGAAAGACAAATATCTCTTTCATTTCAGGTTGTATCATATAAACCATAAATACTCCTATGGCTAAACTAATTAGGAATGTAGGGAAATGAATAAAACGCATATATAATAACAATATAAAATTTATAATTCTGTTTTTATGATAACATGGAATTAAATATATCGGGATTATTTTTATATGTTAAATGTTATCGAAAATATATTACATATTATATTATAAATTCTCTAACTTGACCCTGTATAAGAGTAATATCATTATCAACGTAATTATTTTCTTTTTGTATTAATCTGAATTTATAGTTATCATCCATCTCTATGAACTGGTTACGATATTTATTATCCTGAATTCTAGCAAGTATTTCTCTCAAGTCATCATTATATAATTCAACGGAATCCTGAATATATTTATAATTAGATGTCTTTGAATACTCACCCATATTCTCTTGTATTAATAATATTGTGTTTTCTAGTTCGCTATATAAATCTCTTAGGTTATTCTCTCGATTATATTTATCCTCATTTGCTTCTTTATGTGCGTGAGTTACATCATATAATTCAATCTTATCATTCAGGTCTTCATTATATTCTTCAAATTTTGCCATTATAACATCATCATTTATAAGGTTGAAAATAGAAGCTATCTTAAGAGAGATAATTTGCTTTTTTATTTCGTTAACCTTATGTTTCATTCTTCTAGTCTCTTCTTCTAGATTGAACGTATGTGGTCTAGATATGGTTATATTTAACTTGCATGGACTTGATGTATCGCCACATACAGCCCTATATTCATTATCTTTCAATTCAAATATAGTTTTAACAGGTCTCTTACAAGAAATACATTTAATTTTTAATTTTTGGATTTTTGCTCTCTTTTGCTTTATTGATAGATTATTATCATTGATAACCTTTGATTTTAGAGCATTATATTTTTTATCATACGCGGTTTTTAAATCAAAATAATTATCTAAAGCATCATCATAATCATATTCACTCGTCATTTTATATATAAAATGTAATATATAATATAATTTTAATTGTAATTAATACCATCATTATTTATAAGAATTTCCGCATTGTTGTCTCAAATTCACTTTCAAAATTAGGTAGGTCTGTTATCATATTTTTATTCTTCACTTTATTATTTCTCTCATCGTGTTCTTTTAGTTTATTAGTTAGGTTCATTATATACATTTGTTTAGACGCATTTTTTATTTCTTCATCTTCTTTATTTCCATTACCGTTTTTACCTTTATAATTATAGTATAACACTGTTCCTAAAATACCAAAAAATAACAGAAAAAGAGAGATATTGTAAATATGATTATAATAAATATTTTTTGACTGCTTGCATTTCTTGAGTGTTTCGCTAAAAAAATATTTAGTGCCTGGTTCTACCAATTTAAATCCTATGTTGTTATTCATTCCAATTTTAATTATAGATATAAAGATAAAATATCAATTATAAACACTATTATAAATAGTAAGGATATATTATGAAATAATTTTATACTCATTATTTATATGGATAGTAGCTCTCTCGTAATTTATATAATATTAACCATTTTCTATTATGTTTTCATAATGTTACCAATCCCAGAGAGTTTAAAAAATGTGCTTCATTATCTCTATTATATACTTGTAATTGCGTCTCAAATTTTAATGGCTTATATTATATCCAAAAATGCTTGTGGAACAGCACAAATAGGTGATATATTCCTATGGGGATTTATCCCGTGGGTAATTGTATTTATAGGATTTAACCTAATATTGAAACTCATGCCAGGATGGAAATCTCCATTTTCAAATACGTTTGGTTATTTAGTAGTAAAAATAGCCGGTGTTAGCGATGTTTTTAATTCAATGTTAAAACCAAGTATCCAAAGCAATGACGCAGGATTAAATAAAATAGTGGAAAAGGTATTTGAAGATAATTCTATTTTAATAAACCAAATAACACCCGATAATTTTGATAGTGTTATTGATAAATTAGGTAAATTATGGGATATGGGAACACCATCATTTAATGAAAGTAAGGAGAAACTTAGGTATTTAGTGAGTGTTAAGGATACTGTTTCGCAGTTTATATGGGCTATATTAATTGGATTAATTACAGTATCAATGTCAAGTATGGGTATCCTATCCTCAAAATGTAGAAAGAGTACAGAACAAATAAAGAAAGAAGCATTGGCATACAAAGAACAATTAAAAGCACAAAACGATGAAAAGAAAGATCCACGTGTTTATACTATTAAGGATTAAGAGACAATGCTTAAGTGTCAATATTAATGATACATGAATTAATGACAATCGTGAAATTATATACATTTTATTAATTATTTACATTAAATGTATAACCAACAAATCAGGAATTTAATCAGTAATTTAGAGAGAAGAGATAAACCCATAATACTAGATATAATATTGGAAGGTTGTGCATTTAACGGTATGTATGAAGTAGGGGTGTTATTATTTATAAAAGAATTAGAAAAACAGGCATTTATTAAGGTTGATAGAATATCTGGTGTTAGTATTGGTAGTCTAATGGGGTTTTCTTATTTTACAGATAACTTGGAATTAAGTATGGAATATTATAAAGAATTGAGAGAATATTGGAAACATAATTTTAACCTAAATATTTACGAAGAAACACTCAAAAAAACAATTAATGAAATGAAGGAAGAAGACTTTAATAATATTAAAAATGGGAAATTATTTATTAATTATAATAATGTAGATACTTTAGAACACACCGTACAAGATAATTATAATGACAGAAATGATTTAATGAATGCGATATTGAAGAGTTCACATTTACCATATATTACAAATGATAAAATGTGCCAAGAACATTTTTTTATAGACGGAGGAAGCCCATTTATATTCTACGATAGAGAGAAAAATACAGAGAGAAAAATACTATATGTCTCAATTAATACTCTCTCTAAAATGACGAAGATGATGAATGTAAAAGAGATTAATTGCGAAGGTAAAGTATTAGCAGGAATACTAGAATGCTATAATTTATTTCATAGTAACCAAAAAAACAATTTATGCAGTTTTATTCATCAATGGAATTCATACGATTTTATAATATTGAGATTCAAAGAAATATTTATGAAAATATTGGTATATCTAATATTTTTTTTATATAAATCGCGTGATTATTTAACAAATTGTGACA
>Ga0307983_1000721_pt1 | contig 16111 bp, 8 predicted proteins | sample OrgLakmetagen991_FD_201845 | JGI IMG/M metagenome (GOLD analysis project Ga0307983, IMG submission 201845) | Saline water microbial communities from Organic Lake, Antarctica - #991 | ecosystem: Environmental > Aquatic > Non-marine Saline and Alkaline > Saline | place: Antarctica: Organic Lake...
GTTGCATAAGTCCACCTCCCATTTTATTAGGTTATTTTTTTATGTATTTAGTAAATTAATATTTTATTATCTACAAATAAAAAAATAAAATATAAAAAAAATAAAACTAAAAATAAACAAGTAGATACTATACAAAAAAAAGGTTAATTGAATTAAAGTTAACTACTTTAATTTATTGTGTTAATATAAAATGGTTATAATAAAGCATTTATTATTAATAAACAAAAAATGTAAAAAATGTATATACACAATTAAACAAAAAATGTAAAAAATGTATATACACAATTAAACAAAAAATGTAAAAAATGTATATACACAATTAAACAAAAACTTAACAAAAACTTAACAAAAACTTAACAAAAACTTAACAAAAATTAAACAAAATTAAATAAAAAAATATAAAACTATTTTTTATGTAATTTTTTATGTAAATTTTTATGTAAATTATTTTATAAATATTAAATAATTCTAGATAAACATATATTAAATCATATACAAAAAGTATATATTAAATAATTCTAGATAAACATATATTAAATCATATACAAAAAATATAACATACAAAAATTAATCAAAACACCAATTCCAAACAATTAATGTATCAGTTCCTAGTTGAATTAATAAACTTTTAATATGTAATTCATCTTTAATAAATCTATACATATTATTAAATAAATTAATATTAAAATAAATACCATCATAATCTTGTCTTATTAGTTCATAATTTAATTCATAATTACCATAAAAATTAAACATTAAAGTAAAGTCATCTGCTATATCTTTATGAATTTTACAATTTATATACAATTCATTATATAAATAGTCTAATCTATCTTGTAAATGACACCATTTTTTAAAATCTTTCTTTTTGTTTATAACAAAAGGAACATTACCTTTAAATTGCTTCATTATTAATAATATTTTATCATTATCTTCTTCTTTATATTTATATGTAAAAGTTTTTTCATGTTCTAATAATAATTTAATTCTATTAATTATTTTATTCTGTTTTTTTTCATATATAAGATTATTATAATTTGAAGGACTTATATAAGTACCATATTTTGTAAATAATTCTCCAATATTATTTACATCTATACATAAAATATTAGCAGTTTTACTAACTTTATATTGTGTTCTCTTATATGTTAACCAAATTGGATAATCTAGTAAAACTGTTTTACAATATTTATACCAATATGATATATATGTAATATCATCAATTGGTTTAATATCATCAATTGGTTTAATATCATCAATTGGTTTAATATCATCAATTGGTTTAATATCATCAATTGGTTTAATATCATCAATTGGTTTAATATCATCAATTGGTTTAATATCATCAATTGGTTTAATATCATTAATTGGTTTAATATCATCAATTGGTTTAATATCATCAATTGGTTTAATATCATCAATTGGTTTAATATCATCAATTTGTCTAGATAAATAAAAACCTTTATCATAAATATTATATAAATAGTAATTTCCTTTATAATCTTGTAAAAAATTAGTTTTGGTTGGTGGATTATTACCTATATGAATAAATGTATATTTATTAAGAATAGACATATTGTATAATTATAACCTAATTAATTTATATCCAAAAGAATTTAAAAAAAAACAATTTTAAGAAAAAAATATAATAATTAAAAAAGTAATTAAATTAACAAAAAGTAATTAAATTAACAAAAAGTAATTAAATTAACAAAAAGTAATTAAATTAACAAAAAGTAATTAAATTAACAAAAAGTAATTAAATTAACAAAAAGTAATTAAATTAACAAAAAGTAATTAAATTAACAAAAAGTAATTACAGTATTATTTAAATGTATTATTTAAATGTATTATTTAAATGTATTATTTAAATGTATTATTTAAATGTATTATTTAAATGTATTATAAAACATTATTTGTTTTGCTATTATTTGTAATATTAGTATTTCTAGTATTTTTATTATTTGTATTAGTTGTATTAGAAGTATTTAAATTATTACTATTTTTTAAAGAGGATATTAAATTAGTATTTTTAACTAGACGTAATATAACAACTTCTAAAGCTAGAAAAAACACTATAAATACAATACCTGTAAAATATTTATGCCAATTACCCGGAAATCTAGTACCTTTAACAGTAATATCTTTTAATAAAAAATCTACTTGCTCTATAATAAATGGTAAAAATTGATTAGCAACTGGGAATGTAAATGAAAATGCTAATACACCAATTACTAATCCTAAAATTAAATTACCAGAAGCCATACCAACTACTAAACAATTTGTTAATATACCTATAATAGCTAATAAATTCATAATATTTTTACTGAAAAAAGCACTTGTAGTTTCTACATCTTGTGGGTAAAGATTTTGAAAATATCTAGGTTCACCACTTACAGTTAAAACACTAGCAAACATAACCATAGCAGGAAAATAATATTTAAATGTATCATATGATTCCATTTGTAGTAATATAGATGGAATACTTAATACAAATATAATATAATATAATAATGTTCCTAAATTAGGTAATGTAAAAGTGAATTCTAAACTACTTGTCATTTGTATTTATTTTTATATTTTTATTTATAATTTATATTTATTTATAATATATCTTTTTAATTATATCTTTTAATTATATCTTTTAATTCTAGATTTTAATTCTAACTTTTAATATTTTTGTTTTTAGATTAATATTTATGTTTTTTACTTTTTTTTGTATTACTTTTATGTTTCTAGATTAATAATTTTGTTTCTAGATGATTAAATTAATTCTAGATTAATAATTTTGTTTCTAGATGATTAAATTAATTCTAGATTAATAATTTTGTTTCTAGATTAATAATTTTGTTTCTAGATTAATAATTTTGTTTCTAGATGATTAAATTAATTCTAGATTAATAATTTCGTTTCTAGAGTAATAATTTTGTTTCTAGATTAATAATTTCGTTTCTAGATTAATAATTTCGTTTCTAGATTAATAATTTCGTTTCTAGATTAATAATTTCGTTTCTAGATTAATAATTTTGTATCTAGATGATTAAATTAATTCTATATTAATAATTTTGTTTCTAGATTAATAATTTTGTTTCTAGATGATTAAATTAATTCTAGATTAATAATTTCGTTTCTAGATTAATAATTTCGTTTCTAGATTAATAATTTTGTTTCTAGATTAATAATTTTGTTTCTAGATGATTAAATTAATTCTAACTTTTAATATTTTTGTTTCTAGATGATTAAATTAATTCTATATTAATAATTTTGTTTCTAGATTAATAATTTTGTTTCTAGATGATTAAATTAATTCTAACTTTTTAATAATTTTGTTTCTAGATGATTAAATTAATTCTAACTTTTTAATAATTTTGTTTCTAGATGATTAAATTAATTCTAACTTTTAATATTTTTGTTTCTAGATTAATATTTATGTTTTTTACTTTTTTTTGTATTACTTTTATGTTTCTAGATTAATAATTTTGTTTCTAGATGATTAAATTAATTCTAGATTAATAATTTTGTTTCTAGATGATTAAATTAATTCTAGATTAATAATTTTGTTTCTAGATGATTAAATTAATTCTAGATTAATAATTTTGTTTCTAGATGATTAAATTAATTCTAACTTTTTAATAATTTCGTTTCTAGATTAATAATTTTGTTTCTAGATGATTAATTTAATTCTAGATTAATAATTTTGTTTCTAGATTAATAATTTTGTTTCTAGATGATTAAATTAATTCTAACTTTTAATATTTTTGTTTTTAGATTAATATTTATGTTTTTTACTTTTTTTTGTATTACTTTTATGTTTTTTGTTTAATAAGTTATATATTTTAGTATTATTTGTTTTAATATTACCACCTTTTTTAATATTACCATTACCGTATAATCCCCTTTCATTAACTAATAAAGTAGAATTAGTAGAATTAGTAGAATTAGTAGAAGTATTAAGGTCGGTATCGTCAACAAATGACAATTTATTAGAAGATTCATTTAATTCAATTTCATCATTATTAGTAATTTTTTTAGAACCAAATGTTAATCTTTTTTTAACTAAATTATAAAATTCTTCATGATATTCTACATTTTCATCAACTAACATTTTTTTACAATTCATCCAATTTTTTTCTAATTGTTTTACATTTTTCACATATATTAATAATCCATAACATAATGATTTTATCATTTGTTTAACAAAAATAGGTGATAAATCAAATTTTATAGGTACTAAATCATTTAAATTTACTAATTCTGTTTTACCTTTTTCATAACCATAAAATTTTTCTAATAACGGAGTAAAATTTATACCACTTAATTCTTCTAGAGGTTTTAACGGTATCGTCCATTTTATAATATTTTGATTTTCTTTATTTGTTGGTTCAATTGGTCTATTTGGACACATAAAACAAGTTATAAAAATTTTATTTGAATTCTCTGATTCTTTACTTCTAGCACAAACTAATTTAAACATATGAGTTGGTATATTTACATTTATATTTTTATCACCCATTGATAATGTTGAATCTACCTTATCCATTATACTACCTGTAAATACACGTAAATTTGTAAAATTTTTAGTTTTTTGTAATTTAGATACATATTTACACCAATTTTCAATTATAACCCATATTCCACTATTAAATACCATTTCTTGAGGACATATATTAGCATATGAAAATGTTTCTCCCCATATTTCAGGTGTTGTATAATGATGACCAGCTGGTGCATTATGTCCGGGTGATAAACCATATGACATCATAAGTGTATAATCATTTTTATTAAATGAATATTCTTTATTAATTTTAGGTTCTGGTGCAAAAGGATCTAAAACATCTTCACGTCTAACTTTATCAACTCCTTCAGCAGGTAATCCAGTTCTCATACTTAAACGTTCAATAACTAAATATGGATATTTATATTTTGTTGAATAATATGTTTCATATTCTTGTTTTTTTATATATACAACATCATTTTTACTTGTTTTTGGAAATATTAATTTAATATCCATTTTATTATAATATTATAATATTTTTATTTTTATATTTAATTTTGTTTTATATTTTATAATTTTTAATATAATTAATCTAGAGTTTTATAAATCATCTAGATAACAAAAATAAATTATTAATCAAAAATAAAAAATAAAAAATTAATAATTAATAAAAAATAAAAAAATAATAATTAATCTAGAGTTTTATAAATCATCTAGATACAAATATAAATTAATAATCAAAAATATAAAATAAAAAATAAAATTATTAATCTAGAGTTTTATAAATCATCTAGATAACAAAAATAAATTATTAATCAAAAATAAAAAATTAATAATTAATCTAGAGTTTTATAAATCATCTAGATACATAAATAAATTATTATTAATCAAAAATATAAAATAAAAATAAATAATTAATCTAGAGTTTTATAAATCATCTAGATACAAATATAAATTAATAATCAAAAATATAAAATAAAAAATAAATAATAAATAATTAATCTAGAGTTTTATAAATCATCTAGATACAAATATAAATTATTATTACAAATAAATTATTAATCAAAAATATAAAATAAAAAATAAAATTATTAATCTAGAGTTTTATAAATCATCTAGATACATAAATAAATTATTATTAATCAAAAATATAAAATAAAAAATAAAATTATTAATCTAGAGTTTTATAAATCATCTGGATACATAAATAAATTATTATTAATCAAAAATATAAAATAAAAATAAATAATTAATCTAGAGTTTTATAAATCATCTAGAGTTTTATAAATCATCTAGATAACAAAAATAAATTATTAATAATTAATCTAGAGTTTTATAAATCATCTAGATACATAAATAAATTATTATTAATCTAAAATATAAAATAAAAATAAATAATTAATCTAGAGTTTTATAAATCATCTAGATAACAAAAATAAATTATTAATCAAAAATATAAAATAAAAATAAAATAATTAATCTAGAGTTTTATAAATCATCTAGATACAAATATAAATTATTATTACAAATAAAATAAAAAATAATGATATGTTTAATATGTGCTTTGTAATGATTGAGTATATGGATTTTGTCTATGTGCATTTAATAATTCTGGATCAATTCTACTCCTTTGTATATCTTCTGGTAATGTTTGTTTACTATTAGTAACACCACAACTGTTTTTTTGAGGTGGTGCTTGATAAACAGAAGTTTCAGAAGGTTCTCTTATATTAATTCTATCAGTTTCTAATTTTTTATGTTGTAAATTAATTAAATCACCCCCTGCACCTAATTTTTCTTTACTTTGTGTTGGAGCTCTACCACGCGATATAATTTCTTTATTTGGATTTAATCTAGCATTATAAGAAGCACTATATGATTTTTGTTTATTTTCATTTCCACCTGCAATACCTGAATATTCATAATCACTTAAAAATTGTCTATCAGTATTTTTAGCCTTATATCTAGCAGTTAAATAACCTTTACCAGAACCTTTACCAACATCACCATCTGCATGTCCAGCATAATAATAATCACTTGTAAATTGTTTATGTGTATTACGCATACTAACATTTGTAGATATATAACCACCTGCTTTTGTATAATCAACACTTTCCATAAATCCCATATGATTATTATTTTCTGTTATTTCCTTTAATGTAGTTCTTGCTATATCTTCTGGATCATATATTTTTAATGATGTGGGTTGTTGTGGTTTCATATTCATATATGGAGATTTATTATATATATTTTGCTCTTTAATTGTAGTTCTTGCTACATCTTCTGGATTCCATACTTTATTAGCATCTGGTCCTTTAATAAAACCCTCATGGTCATTATGTATCAATTGTTCTTTTAATGTTGTTTTAGTTATATCTTCTGGATCATATATTGTTAATTTATTTGGCATTTGGGATTTCATTACTCCTTCATGTTCATTATGTATTAACTGTTCTTTTAATGTTGTTCTTGTTACATCTTCTGGGTCATAGATTGTTAATTTTGTTGGCATCTGAGATTTCATTACACCCTCGTGATCATTATGTATTAATTGTTCTTTTAATGTTGTTCTTGTTATATCATTTGGGTCATGTATTTTTAATTTAGATGGCATTTGAGAATTCATAACACCTTCATGGTCATTATGTATTAATTGCTCTTTTAATGTTGTTCTTGTAATATCATCAGGATCATGAATTGTTAATTTAGATGGCATTTGTGAGTTCATAACACCCTCATGTTCATTATGTATTAATTGTTCTTTTAATGTTGTTCTAGCAATATCTTCGGGGTCATGAATTGTTAATTTAGAAGGCATTTGTGAGTTCATATTTCCTTCAGGTCTTATATTTCCAATAAAGTTTTCTTTTCTAGTTTTTCTAAATAAATCAGTAATAGGTGTAATTAATTTTTTTATATTAGAAGTTAAATTAAGTCTATGTGTTCTTAATTCGGTAATTTCTCTTTCATTTGCTTTATTTTCTATTGATTTCATACCATAATCACCTATACCTGATTCATCATCATTATCAATTGTCCATGCGTTTTTTCTATGTAAATTGCGTGGTTGATCAGCATTAAAATTATTTTTTCTAGATTTTCTAACTGCAGGATCTTTTTTAGGTTTTAAAAATGTATTTTGTTTAATACCACCATAATATGGTTTATGATTTTGTCTTTTAGTAGCTTTTGCATTAACTTTTTCTCTTAATTTAGCAGCTTTAATTACACCACCAGTTAAAAAATATCTACTAGGATCATTTCTATACCATTTTTCTGGTTTATTTTTTTTTACTGTCGCTTGTAAACCTCTACTTCCACCTGATAAAAAACCAGGCTTTAAAGGTGTAGAATAACTAATTTTAGGATTATTTACTAATCTATTATTAATAATTCTATTTGCTCCTGCTCTTGCAAATTCTTGTGTGTTAGCCTGATGTAATCCACCACTTCCTTCTGTTCCAAATCCAGCATTTAATGCAGGTCCTACTTTAATGTCTTGAAATGGTTTTTCACCTTGTTTATATTTACTAGCATAATATCTGTTTTCAAATCCATGTGATGTTAAAGATGGCGCACCATTTACAAAATTACCTCCATTTTTTCTATGGTCAAAAAAAGATGGTAATTCCATTTTTTTTGGTCTAGATATACTACTATTACCTGTAAATCTTTCTAATAATGCTGAATTAGCATTCGGATCTGTATTTTGCTTTACACCTCTACCAATAAATGGAACCATATTATCATGAAAATCTTCAGATATTACATTTTGTCCACTTAATTCACTTATAATAACACCATTTTTTGGTTGATTATCATTATGATATCTAGGATCTCCTGTATTATTTGAATTTAATATTTTTTGTTGAAATCCATGTCCTGCTATAATACCAGATTGTTGAGGATTTCTAGAATTGTTAAAATTACTATATGCATTATTTGCTTCAATATTATTAACAAATGATAAAGGGGAATTTTGATATATATTTTCATTACTATTATTTCCCCTTGTATTGTTATTTATATTAGAATTCATCATATTTAAATTATGATTTACAAAATTAGTATTGTTATTCATATTGTTATTTATATTATTATTTATATTATGATTTATATTATGATTTATATTAATAATCGGTTTTATTTATTTTTATAATAAGTTTTTACCTTTTATTTAAATATAATTTTTTATTTTTTACAATTTAATTATTTTTATAATTTAATTTAATTATTTTTATAATTTAATTTAATTATTTTTATAATTTAATTTAATTATTTTTACAATTATTTTTATAATTTAATTTAATTATTTTTACAATTATTTTTATAATTTAATTTAATTATAAAAATAATTTAATTTAATTATTTTTATAATTTAATTTAATTATTTTTACAATTTAATTTAATTATTTTTACAATTTAATTTAATTATTTTTATAATTTAATTTAATTATTTTTATAATTTAATTTAATTATTTTTACAATTATTTTTACAATTTAATTTAATTATTTTTACAATTATTTTTATAATTTAATTTAATTATTTTTACAATTTAATTTAATTATTTTTATAATTTAATTTAATTATTTTTACAATTTAATTTAATTATTTTTACAATTTAATTTAATTATTTTTACAATTATTTTTACAATTTACTTAAATTAGTAATATTAAATTAACATCTAGAAACTAACATTAATATCTAGAAACTATAAAAACATCTAGAAACTAGAATTAACATCTAGAAACTAGAATTAATATCTAGAAACTATAAAAACATCTAGAAACTAGAATTAATATCTATAAAACTATAAAAACATTTTTAAACTAATAATAAATTAAATCAATTTAAAAATAAATATATTTATAATAGTTAGACTTTTTAAAATATAATAGTTATAAATTTACAATGAATAATAAAGAACAATTATTTATTGTATTAAATAATATTCATACTGACGAAATTTTAAAATCACAACTAACAACATTAGTGAATAATGAATCTTATTATATTGAATTAAATGAAAAATTACTAAATATTAATAATAAAATATTAGAAAAAAGAAATAAATTACCTAATTCATATAATAAAAACGAACCTCCTACTAGATTTAATTCATATGGTAATTCTAATCACAAAAATAATAATTATAATTATAATTCTAATTCAAACCCACAAAATCAAAAAAATTATAGAAATCATACCACAAATAATATAAGACCAAATAGAACAAATAAATATGACACTGACTATAAAACAAAATTGAATATTAATAGAACAAACCCTTTAAATATTACAAATAAAATAACAAGAAATAATGAAAATGGACAACATGGACAACATGGTCAAAATAATTATAAAAATAATAATTATAAAAAAGACAATAATGTACTAAATAAATATACAAATGAAAATGTATTTTTAACATTAAATAGTAATTTAAATAAATTATCAATTAATAATTTTGATGCTATAATGGGTTCTAATTTAGAATGTATTGCAATGTATATTATAAATGAAATAAATGATTATATAGATAATTATAATAAGTTTTTCGTTAAATTTAAAGGTGATGAAAATATGATAGAAAAATTTAATTATAAAAAACTATTTACAGATTTTATATCACATATTAATTATATATTTACAGTTTGTGTAAAAAAAACATTAATTCAATTAGATCAATATAAATTATATTTTAAATATATACATACAATACATAATGTTAAAGTATTGAATTATAGGGCTAGTATAATATATAAATTAACTGAAAAAGTAAATAGTTTAATTTTATGTAATAATACAAATAAAGAAGCAAATACTTTAGATGATAATGAAATGAAAGAAATAAATAATAAATTATTATTAAAATTGGAAGAATTTAAAAATGAAGTAAATACTAATATAGTATTTGATAAAACAATTGGGGATTTTAAAACTGAAATAAAAGAGTTGTCAATATTATTTTTAAAAAATAAAGATTTAGATGATGATATTACAAGTTTAAATTTAATATCTAAATTTAATGAATTAGTAATGATTAAAAATACAAATATTAATTTTGAATTGAAAAATTATAAAAATGAAGTAATATTTAATTTTTTGGGTTATTTTAATAAATATTTTGGTAATTTTAATGCTGGTAATAATTCCACATTTAATGAATATTTATTAGCAATTTATGAAAATTTTAAAAATATAAATGAATTATTAATGTGGGATTCAATTAATAATATAGAACTAGAAAATAGAATATATTTTGTAATTGGATTTCTAGATGATAATAATAAATTTATAAAAACATTAGATTATGATTTTTTTCAAGATATAGAATCAGAATTAGAAACTATTAAAAAATCTAAAACTATACCTACAAATGTTAAATATAAATTATTAGACACAATTGATAATTTTATACAATCTAGATTTGATAAAACATAATTATTGTTTATTTTACTTTTTTGTGGTTATTTTTTTTTTATGAATATCATAAAATAATTTAAGTAAATACTTAAAGTTGTGTAGGTTTAATTTATGTGCTCTTGATAATTTATATAATTCTATCATAGTAATATTAATATTAATTTTTTCTAGTTTTGATTTTATTTCATCGTAGTCTGTTTCTGTTTCGTTTTCAAAATTTTTGATTGTATCTTCTTTGTAATGAGTAAATATATATCTAACTAAATTTCCGGTACTTATGTTACAACCTTTGATTTTATCATTTTCATCAATTTTATCATTTAATAGATAACAAATGTGATGTGGAAAAGTATTATGTTTGATTGCATCGTCAGCTAAGTATATATATGATTCTAGTAGTTCATCTTTTTCTTTTTCTGTTTTTAAATTATCATATCTTGCTATGTGTATTAGTTCTAGAGTAGTATTACTACCACTATGAAAAAGTTCTCCAGTAGCACCTTCATAATCACCTTCAACTCTATCTTCACCTACACCTTCAACTCTATCTTCACCTTCAACTTCACCTTCAACTTCAACTTCACCTTCAACTTCAACTACATCTTCAACTTCACCTACATCTTCAACTACAGTTTCTTTTTTAAATGCTTCATCTTTTAATTTTACAAATTCATTTGTCACAGATTCATTTGTATATGAATAATCATTTTGTTTATATAAATTAGTTTCATTTGTATTTTGTTCTTGTTCTTGTTCTGTAAATTCTGTTTTTAGGGTTTCTTGTCTTTTACCACTAATAAAAATTATAGATTTACCATTTATTTCATTGATTAATTCGAAAGTACGCAATTTTTCCATTTTTTTAATATTTACATAATAATTACCATCACTACCAGCTTTTTGTATTTTTCTATAATTATTTGATATATTACTACCACCAGCTTTTTGTGTTTTTCTATAATTATTTGATATATTACCACCACTAGCTTTTTGTGTTTTTATAGAATTATTTGATATATTACCACCAGCTTTGTGTGTTTTTCTATAATTATTTGATATATTACCACCAACTCTTACTGTTTTTCTAGAATTATTTGATATATTACCACTAACTGATGTATTACTATCAACAAATTTTATTTTAATACATGAATTTGCTAAATTATTAATTTTATTAATTACTTTTGTGTTTTTTTCTAAATATATAAGTATTTTTTTTATTAAATTATAGTAATTAGTATAATTATTATATATTTCACTATCGTGTTTTAATATGTTTCTCCTTAAAAATCTGTTTTTTTTTTCACTTTTTTTATAAAATGAATCTAAAATTTCTTTAAATTTATCAATTAAAATTAGTAATACTTCCTTTATACTATTATCTATGTTGAATTCTAAATTGTCTGTTTCTATTAAAATCTTTCTAAAATTTAAATAATTATTTATAAAACTACATAAAAAAATTAGATTTTTTTTATAAATAATTATTGGTGTATTTCCGTTTTTAATTTCAAAAATTGCATCGTATATATTTTCTAAAATACTATTAAAATTATTTATATTAATATTTATAGTATTATTTGCATTATATTTGTTTTTAATCATTATTATTATATATCCAAAATTAATATAATGTTTTAAAATTTTGTTTACTTTTTCTGTATCTTGGTTTATTATGTTATATAATTTTAATTCTTTTTCTTTAGAATTTATATATTTATTATATTTTTCTAATAAATTTGATAGTTGGTTTATATCATTTTTTATGTTTATTTTTGGTGGTAGTGGTAATGGTAGTGTTGGTGGTGGTTCATCATTTTCTTTTGGTAGTGGTTGTGATGATCTGGGTGGTGATCTGGTTGGTGGTGATCTGGTTAGTAGTGATCTGGGTGCTGGTGATCTGAGTGCTGGTGATCTGAGTGGTGGTGATGGTTCTTCTTGTTGTGCTTCTTGTTGTTCTTGTTTTGCTTTTTCATTTAATTTATCTTGATAGTTTTTTATTTTGCCTTTTATTTTTTCTATATTTTCTGTATCATTTATTAATAATAAATTAATATTTTTAGGTTGTAGTTTTTCACCATGTGTAATTTTAAAAAATGATGAAAATAAATCGACTTTATTTGTTATTATATAATGTAAAAAATAAGACAGCATTTTATATTGTTTTATAGTTTGTACCATAAGTTCATTTCTTAATAATCTTAAATATAATATGTTTATATCTAAATTATAATTATCATAATTTTCAATTATTATTTTCAATACAATATCACACATTATAATAAATGTTCCTGTTCTACCTACTCCTGCTGAACAATGAACTAATACTTTTTTGTTTTCTCTATCTTTTAATAATTTTATTATTATTTCAAACAATGAATTAAAACTATTTTGATCACTTACTACATCATGATCAGGCCAATCTTCATAATGATGATGAATATAACTTATATTATCTTTGGGTTGGTTTAAATAATAATTAGAGCATTTTTTTTCTGTTTTTTCTATTAAATTACATAACATAACTACGTCTGTTATTTTATTTGTTTTTAACATTTCATGAAATAAATAAATTTCATCATTTCTAGGTCCTTGTGATGCTATTAATAGTTCAAATATATCAAATTTTTTCTCAAAATTGTTAATATAATTATTATATTCATTATAAATATAATTTGCGTTAAAAAAATATATATTTTCGTTTTTTTTTTTTTTATCGACTATACAATCATCAATATTATAAATGTGATCTTTTTTCAGTTTTTCTTTTTGTTGTGCATCATAGTTTGAATTATATATAGATTTAGGCATAAAATTTGGTATAAAAAACACAACTGTATATAAATTAGGTAATACATTTTTATATCTGAGAAAAAATTTCTTATAATTTATTATTATATTATTTTTTGTATCATAATATGTTAAATATTTTATAATTTCAAATGTTTTATCTTTTTTAAATATGCTTTCTATAATTGTAAAATTTGTGTTTTCAAAATTTTCAATGTATTCTTTTAAATTATAATTAGGAATATTACCACCTTTTAATTGATACTTATTTAGTTTAAAATTACTATATTTACTTTTTTTAGTTAATTTGAGTTTTTTATATAATTTTAAATTTTTTGTTTTTTTCATTATTTATATATTGTAAATATAAAAAATAAATTATAATTAAAAATAAATTAAAATTAAAAAAATAAATAATTTAAATTAATTTAAAATATTATGTAATTAATATTTCTAAAATTAAAAATGGAAATAAAAATATTATACATGTTATGTAACTTAAATATATAACATAAAATGATATTAATCGAAATATAAGTAAAAATATTTGTTTATATATAACATAATTAAATATAAAATTAGAATAAATATATTTATTAATTTTATTATAATATTTATTAATTTTATTATAATATTTATTAATTTTATTATAATATTTATTAATTTTATTATAATATTTATTAATTTTAGTATAATTACTAATTTTAATATTTGTTTTATAAAATATTTTATTATTTATTTTATTATGAGTATAATTTATATGTTTTAATTCTTTAAATTTATAAATTAATCTTGGTATTTTTTTTATTTTATTAAATTCACATTGTATTTTATTTAATTTTATACATTTTTTAATTGATACTAAATTTTTTATTTTATTATAACTACAATTTATATATTTTAATTTATTATTATAATTATTATAATTATTAAAACTAAATTTTGGTAATTCTTTTAATTTATTATGTGAACAATATAATTGCATAAGATTTAAATTATAACTTAAATCTGGTAATTTAATTAAATTACAATAATTACAATTTAAAATATATAAATTAGAACAATTATTTAAAAATGGTAATCCAGTACTTAAATTATTTTTTGAACAATATAAATATTTTAATTTACTTAATTTTGATAATTCAGGTAATTTATATAATTTATTATTACTACAATTTAATATTTTTAAATTTATAAATTTATCTAAATTTGGAATTATTACCAAATTATTAGATGCACAATACAATTCTTCTAAATTATTACTAAACAAATGTAATTTATCCAAATTATCTAAATTATTCTGAGAACAATCAAAATATACAATTTCTTTTATTTTCTTTATTTCATTAAATTTCTTACATTTATTTATATTATTATTACCTATATATTTATATTTATATACCATTTTTTTGTTTGTTAAATATAATATTAAATTTATATTTCCACTACATAAAAATCAATTTTATACTTTTATTTATTTAATATTAAAAAAAAAAATATTATATTATTGTTATCTATATATATATTTTTTAATTTTTATGTATTATAAAAGATAAAAATATAAATATTAATATTAATATTGATATAGTTTAATAACCTATAAATTATGATAATTTTAACTATTTTACATGTTAGTATATTATTGATTATTATTTATGTAATAATTTGTATATGATGTTATATATAATTGATTTTTACTATAATAAAATATCATTTTTAATTTAATTTATAAAAAAATCTTAAAATTAAAATGTGATTATTATTATTTATATTACTACATAATAATAATGAGAATACCAAATAAAGAAAATATACTAATATATGAAAGTAGTACTAATTATGATAATACTAAATATAATATAAAATGGTTTAATTATTTGAAAATAAATTTAGATTATAATGGTATAAGTAATAAAAATATAGAAACTATTTTAAAATCAAGTCATAATTATATTAATTTAGAAAATATAAAACTAAATTTGAACATAGAACAATTAAATAATAAAATTGAACATAGTTGTAATTCATTTTTTACTAAGATGAATGAATATTTAATTAATAATAATTTAGACTCTAAATATGAATTAAAAAATAATTGTAATATTGATAATAATAATTTATATTTAAATCCAAATAATATTTATTCAGATGGTAGTATTATTAACTCTAATATTGAATTATTAAAAAAATAAACGTCTAGAAAACTTTTTAAAATTTAGAAATAAAAATAACAAAATAAAATAAAAATTAATCTAGAAGATTAACTAAACATCTAGAACACTTTTTAAAATTTAGAAATAAAAATAACAAAATAAAATAAAAATTAATCTAGAAGATTAACTAAACATCTAGAACACTTTTTAAAATTTAGAAATAAAAATAACAAAATAAAATATAA
>Ga0307983_1000724_pt1 | contig 16073 bp, 20 predicted proteins | sample OrgLakmetagen991_FD_201845 | JGI IMG/M metagenome (GOLD analysis project Ga0307983, IMG submission 201845) | Saline water microbial communities from Organic Lake, Antarctica - #991 | ecosystem: Environmental > Aquatic > Non-marine Saline and Alkaline > Saline | place: Antarctica: Organic Lake...
TTAGTGCCCCGCCATTAGCGTTAAACGGGCTACGTCAACTTGACGAATCTGGGTTCAAAACTAGTTTTGGTGCCCTCGGCAGGAATCGAACCTGCGACCAAGAGATTAGAAGGCTCCTGCTCTATCTCTACGTACTTTTGACCTTCCCTTGTGATTACTGCCCAAAACCCATCACTTAGCCTTTTCAGTTGTCTCTCGATGCTGTAGACACGACTCATCGCACGACTCTCGTCTATGTCTGTCCCAAAGTCTACAATTGTGAGCATGTTGCAATCGGGGGATTCGGAAGTGTTCGACGAGAAACTGGGACTTCTCGCACACATACAGCTAGGCCTACTGCAGACCAAAGGGCCAGCTACGCTGCAAGCACTGGCAACTCAGGCGATTGAACTAGTCGATGATGGCGCATCAAATCTCACTCTGAAAGAAGCATCAAAGATGGCAAACGCCGCACTCAGGGCCCTAGATTCAAAGAGATTTATTCTGGTTCACCTGCAGCATTACCAGGTCACAGAGAAGGGCCTACAAGCCTTGGAGAGGTACCCAGACAGCTTCTCTTCAATGTTTGTTCAACGTGAGCTTCTGGCCGCTTCAAATAACGACCAGACCCCTATTCAATCAGGGTGGGGCGGTCTTATGAACAAAAAATCTAGGAGAAGGTCATGAATTTTATAAGGCGAATGCTTAGTGGCGAAACTAAAGGCCAGTCGGACGGCCACGTAGTTATACCCAGAACAGAACCTGGCTGGAATATCAATGCCGAGTCATACTTTCGAAAAGAACTAGAGCCCCTCGCTGGGACTGAGATAACCGTGATTCTCCAAACTGTTGATGAGCAGCATGGAGGTTGGGATGAAACTAATTTGCTTTACCAGGGGGGCAAGGTTGGTCAACTTCCCAATACCTACCACCAGCGTTTAGGCCCTATTCTGCGAAAACTTCGTGCTGAAGAGCGACAGCTGGAGTGCACTGCCCATGTTTCAAAGGAGCTTGAACTAACGCTCCTGGCACCCTTCCCTGAAAAACTCATTCCATTTCTTGGTGGAGTGAGCGTTGAGGGAACATTGGGCTTTGAATCGGATGAGAAGCAATCTATTCGAGTGAAGGAATCTGCCAAGTACCAGGCAACCCTCAGGACAATTTGGGAGGCGATGGATTCATCGGATTGGTCTGGCTCGGCTTCATGCAAGAAATACAATCACGCTGGCGGTAAATACGATGGACAAGAGGGCATCGAAGTCTTTGTCGAGGGTGCAAGGATTGGCTCCATTGGACCAAGATACGTCGAAGACTTGGCTCCAATCCTTGAGAGGCTGAGCAGAGGCGAAACCGAGTTTGAGTGTAGAATTTCGCTGTCGAAATTTGAAGAAAGCAAGCTTTACGCAACCCTCTTCGCTTGACCTGATGTGGCAGCCTGAGTCTTGGCTACTGCCTTACCTGTGCCAACTTGAGCGTTTCTAAGACCTGGACATAACTCCAGAATTTTGCGGCTAACTCAATGCTGCCTCTGGGGCGTTTGTGCAACGGGCGGAGCAGTTCAGTATGGAACTTTGGGTCGTGCGACCCCTCGAAGGCAAGTTAGAGCGAGTGGGCGTCGTCGAGCAGATGAACCAAGGTGACTACCATTCGGGACCAGAGGGTTATTCAGCGAATAACGCTTACTCGGAAACTCAATATGGTTCAGGTTTTGATGACGAGGCTGACTGGAACGAAGAAGGTCGATGACTATCCAGGTCGGTTTCTCCGTGCTGGGTTTTGCGAATTGCGTTTAGGACTTTGGTCTGTCGGGCGGTTGTTTGTTCGGTTAAGGATGAGGATTGCATAGGGGAGCAGCCACTTCGACGCATTATTATCTTCTCGGCGCAAAATGCGAATGTTGTTTTTATTTTTTAGTTTGAGGCTGTCCTGCTCTGTTAAGACCTGCGGAGGTGGCACATGACTGGAGCCCTAAAAGCTCTGCTGGCCATCACGGGCTTTGCTCTCCTGCTTGCAATAGCTCCTTGGCCATACGAATATTTTGTGATGCTCAGAGGATTAGTTTCGATAACTGCGGGCCTATTGGCTTTCGTTGTAATTAGAGCCCAGAAACATGGGTGGCTTTTTTTGGCTATTCCAGCGTTCCTGCTTTGGTCTCCATTATTGGGGGTCGAGATGATGAGAGACGAATGGCTTCTACTTAACTTGGCATTTGGAATTGCATTTTTGGTGGCCTGGAAATCTGCTGATTTTGAACAAGGTGGGCCCTAAGGTGAAGAGCACTGTGCAAGTGATAAAGCAGTGGAGAGTCTGGATTGCATGAGCATTTGGTTGCGCAGCTTGAATTTGGCCAGCTTAGGGTTGTCTGCTTGCGCCCTAGTGGTGTACTTAGCCCTTGTAGGGCCCTCTGTCTTGACGCCGTGGGTGGTTCAAATGTTTGTTGCGTATTCTGTCCTGTGGGCCTGGCAGGCCGTCTCCGTTGCAGGCACGCTTTACTGTGCCATTGGAGTCATCAACAGGCACACACCCTCCACTGAGCGCAAGGCTCATCGACAAAGCATGGCGGCTTGGTCTTTCCTTATACCCATTTACGGATACATAAAGCTATTTAGAATGGCTATGTTCTCAGAGGCAAACCTAAAGACTGAGGCAACAATAATCACCACACTCTATTTTTCCTTGGGAGCCGCTGTTCAGGGTGTAGCTTTCGTCGGGCTTCAGTTCGTTCTAGCGACTTCAACTCGCACTAGCGTCGCAGGGGGTATTTTCTTAGTGCTTTCGGCAGGGCACTTCTTGCAGTTCTTTTGGACGCGAAAAAATAAGACGATTGATGCCTTAGCGAGCATGCACAGCACGGCACAGCTAACTCTCGCAACTATAAACGAGCCTGTAGCCAGGACAATCGTGACCAAAGTGCAGACAGCTCAGACGTTTTGTCACGTTTGCGGAACCAGGCTTATACCCTCGGCCAGGTTTTGCGGGAATTGCGGAGTGGAATTGACATGAGGGAGGCTTTTACCCCTACAAAGGGAGTGTTTATAGGGGTAATTATCTCCCCAAGTAGTAATTGACTCTCGCTGCAACTTGAGGCTGAATGCCCTTGACTGTGACTAGGACCTTCCCGACGTAAGAGGCGGCCTTCGTTGGCTTTGTCTGGAAGAAGAATGAAACTTCCGAGTTTGGGTCGTTGTCCAACTCTTTGGCATTCTCGCAGGCTAACTTTGCTTTCTTGCGGGCGCTGAGCTTCTCTGCGGCTGTCGCTCCCTCTATGTAGATTCCTGTGCAAATGAACTTCGTCACCTGCGAGTCCCTGGCAGTCCAGCTATCCCCTTCGAGATAGCGATGATTCACCAAGTTTGACACCTTGTCTCGAGCGGAAGAGCCGAGGCTAGTCTCAGAGAATGTGCCTAAGTTCACGTTCTGAAACCAAAGTAGCGTCCTGGTCATCTCATAATTGACTAATGAGGCCTTTCCACCCTCAACTTTTCTTATTTGTATCGCACCAGTCACCCTCTGCTCGACAATGTGGGCCTGTTTTGCGCCATTGAAAACAAAGCTGTCGATAAGGTCGCCGTCCTCATAAATTTCAAAGCTGCCTTGAAGGTCGACACTGGTAACAAATACCTGGCTCCCAGCTCTTTGGACAAGCATTCCACCTTCGATGACTCCATCTGTAAGCTCGCTGTCGCTGTCGGAAACTGCCTGCTTTTGCTCTGCTAGAGAAGTACTCCAGACCATGTTTTGTGAGGCACAAGTGATGACTTCAGCGCACAGAAGGTGGGTGCCGCCAGCTACGTTGATGTTTTCGTAGCCAGGTAAGTAGGCAGTTGCAACCCCAATAACTCGACCCTCACGGTCAAATACAGGGCCACCTGAGTTCCCAGGTCGTATGGGAGAGGTCACGCTAATTAGGCCAGTTGATTGTTCGACAAGACCGATGATTCCAGTCGTAAGATAGCCGCTCAAAGAAGAAGGCGAACCCAAGACACCAACCCACCAACCTTGTGCAGGTTTCTCGCCTTGCCATTTCAACTTGGGCAGGGACGTCTGAATGTAGATTCCCGCCAAGTCGTTTTTGGAATCGCTCGCAAAGACCGTTCCCTCATGGTTCACTCCGCTGTTGTCCCTAACAGTGACTGACCCAGACCTGAGGCAATCTTCGACAACGTGTTGATTAGTAATTACAACTGATTTAAATCCAGCACTACTGACCGATGCAGTCATCTGAGCATCCGCAACCCACCCAGAACCAACTCCGTCGGCGCAATAGACTTGGACGACTGACTTCAGGGTCTCAGGTGATAATTTAGTGAGGTCATCTGGCTCCTTGGCTGGAGTGACGGTTTGGAACCCTGATAACGGCTTCGCTTTGGGAAGAGCATAAGTAGTTGTCAACACTGCTGCCTCGCCAGTGTTCGCCGACCAGAATTCGGTGAAGTCGAAATAGGACAAATGACTCGACCCAGCTCCAATGCTCATCGTCGAACCTAACGGCAAGCACGACTTATCGAATGACCACGCAACCCAGTTGTCGGAGGAGTCCGAATAGCCGTCGGGCATCCATGTTTGGGCACGACAATTGGGCACAATTGACGCATTGTCATAAGTGTAAACATAGGTGGCAATCGCACTCTTATTTCTGGGATAGCTCACATCCTCAGTGGTCATAAAGTAGTCACTGACACCGTCATTGTTTGTGTCCAGTAACACTATGACGTAGTCATCGCCGTTCCAAAAACGATTCCGACTAACCCAGCTTTCGAAAAACACCGCAATATTTAGTTCGCCAGGAGAGGCGTTTTCTTCCCAGACAGCCGAATCGGTGATGTTTGCGCCCGAAGGGATGTATTCGTAACCATCATTCGAATCGTATGGACTGTACTGCTCATTGAAAGTCGAGGCCTGCGCTGGTTCCCCGATAGTCAATGCCAGTGTCAAGGCAAGAGCCAAAGCCATCAATGACGAAATAAATTTTCTCATTACATCCTCTACTACAGACTTCGAAGCTATCACTGCCGCCATAATGCTTGCAAGCCACTTAAGGCATTCGGTTGGCAGTAGATATTTAGTAATTTGCGAAATTAAGGACTATTACCTCCAAACAAACTCAGACAGCGAGATTGTGCAAAAACCAATTTCACATGCCGAGCCACGGTCTTCATTGGCCGTTTCGAAATCAATCGCTACAAAGTCCATTTCTCTATCTCAATGCTTTTCGCAAAAACGGAAGCCTCTAATCTTTGTTGCTTTATTCGTATTCAAGCCACTCGTAAGCCTGAACGACTTCCAGCATGGCGGCCCTCTCTCTAGAGGTTAATTCAATGTCCCTTTTGTATTGGTCTCCCTGAACACGAACGATTGCTGTTTCCGACTGCCGAATACGAAAGAAGATGAGTTTGCCATCTCAGCCAAGAAGCTTAGATTTAGCCTGAGCAAACTCTGCGTCACTGAGTACCCCTTGCCTGTGCAAGTCTGAAAGCTTGGCAATCTCAGAAGCCAAGTCCAGCGACCCTGACTGAGAACTTTGACTCGGCCTACTGTAAGCCGCAATCATTTCCTTCAATTCATCAATCATGTCACGTGCAGAGTTGTATGCGTCTTTTGTAAGGGGAAGGCAGTTACTTAGAGTCCATGGGTCATTACTATCTGCATTTCGAGACTTAGTCGTTCCTCGCCAGAAGTCCTTATTTGCGCCGCCCTGGTAGGACGGAGTGAGAATCTCCAGAACGCCGTTTATCCAGCCGCTATTGAACTCAATACCCGTTATTTGATTGAAGTAGAAGGTTGAAGCTCGCTCTCCTCCAAGGGAACCAGACATGAATCCGCCAATAAGTCCGCCCTTAACAATCATGCAGCGGTCACCAAAAACAAGCAGGGCTCCTTGATGGTTTGTGTAGGGCTCTGTTATGAGCATCAATAGCTCTTCATCTGACCGTTTGTGGTCATGAATCGACTTCTGAAGCCATTTAGGAAAGGCCTTTTGAGAGTTTGTTGTCGCCATTGCTGGTGGTGCCCCCTTAGTTTTCATATTCTCGGCGGCGGTCAATCCCCCAGCATCGTCATCTGAAGCGCTGGCCAGGGCAATCTCAATGTTTCCAGCGAGCACAGATTCAAATACTCGCTGAACATCTGGCAGCCACTTTTGGTCTAGGGAACCTAGTTTCAGTTTTGTTCCGTCTTTCATTAGGGCATCTATGCGTGGCGTGCCAGCGAAGCTTCCAAAGCTAAAACTGTCGATTTTATCAAGAGATATGAATTCCTTGACTTTGGAGTCGGACATGTCCATGAACAGCAATCGCCTGTTAGTGAGCACCTTGCTATTTAGCCCGATTTGGACCATGGCAAGCGCCACCTCGCCATCCTCCATCAAACTGGGAAGCACGGCTGTGCTTGGCTTGTAAAACTTGCTTTGAGGGATGTACATTCGTGAACGAATCTCCTAATCGAGCTTTTCCAAGATTCCTGTGAATTTGAACATGCAGTCGCTTGACTTTACGGTCAAAATTACGCTGCCTGAGTTGAGCTCATTGTTGAGAATATCTCTGTCGCAAGTCAGGCGGGCGCCGTAAGCGTTCGACGAACCTTGAGCGTTCACGCGGTAAGTGCCTGGCTGGATGTCAACCCCAACAAGATAACTACCCTGTGTGAATCCCTCCGCTATGGGGTCAAGCACAGGCATGTCTTCGAGCGCATATGCAACGCCTGAAAACTTAATGTACTTGTCTGAGCTGTTTATTTCGACGAGCGACCAGCCGTCTCCTGAGACCAAATCGTTGTCGATAATGTCTTGGTTCGCATCAAGTCGACTCCAATAGCGAGATGAGCGGTAGAAGCCTGGTTCAATCTCACTCCCGACCACATAAGTTCCAGCTGAAATTTCATCTGAGGAGTCTTCACCTAAAGAGGCATCCGAGCCTCCCGACTCATTAGTAGCCGAACCAGGTCCTGGGCAAGATTCTGAATTCTTAACAGATAGCAGCACGATTGTCTTGTCGGAGTCCAAGACCTGGCCACTTGCAGGCCTCATTTCACACACGAACCAGTTGCTGTAAAGGAAAGGAATGCGCTCTTCCCGTGAGGAGTCCTGAACGTTCACCTCGACAAATCCAAGAGCTACAAGTCCGTCGGAGGCATCCTGAGAGTTCTGGCCCACGAGGTCAGGAATCATCAAAGACACCACCTCGATGACGTCCTCCTCAGTTGGCTCAGAGGTAGCCGCTGCAGTAGCTGTCGGTGAGGATTCGGGGGAGTCGTCACCACCCGTGATTGCGGAAATTATTGAAAATAAGACGAAAAAGCCAATTGGAAGCATCCAGCGCTTCTTCTGATACCAATGCCTCGAGTCCGCTTTTTTCTCTTTAGGCGGCTTTTGATTTGGATTTATTAGTGGCTGCGACATTTCACTCTCCCCCAGTTTTTCCGTTCATTTGGTATGGTATCGGAAAACGCCCCGCTCTTCTCCTCCTTACCGAGAAAGTTTGAGGTAGAGAACAGCCCCTAGACCTTGGTCCTTAAAGTTGAATATTCTGTAGGCCTCGACACACCAAAGAGTTCACCAATCTCGCCAACCGTCTTATCTCCAGCTCCGTAAAGCCGTCTAATCTCCTGTTGCTGATTTACCGATAATTTTGGTTTCCGCCCTCCAACGCGTCCTCTGGCCCTAGCAGCAGCTAATCCATCCTTAGTTCTGCTCACGATGAGGCTTCTTTCAAACTCTGCCACTGCACCGATAATGGTGAAGAAGAACTTTCCCTCAGGTGTTGACGTATCAATGTTTTGGTCCAAAACTTTGAGCTGAACGTTCATACCATTGAGTCTCTCTAGAAGACCTAGCAGGTCCTTTGTTGAGCGACCTAACCTGTCGAGCTTGGTAATGACTAGTTGGTCACCATTTCGCAGGTATTCGAAGACCTTATTCAATTCGGGACGTTCCAGCTTGGTTCCTGTGAACCTCTCAATGAAGACCTTGTCGGCCCCAACAAGTTTCAGTGCATCGACCTGTGAGTCCGCATTCTGGTCTCCAGTTGAGGTACGTCCATATCCAATAATTTGCATACTTCAATTGAAAAGTAAACGGTTGTTAGTTGCCAAAGATTTATTTACACAGTTTCTTTACACCAGGTGGCCCCTGTTTTCACGGGTCGTAATTTGAGTCAAATCTGTAAAGAAAACAATCGTTTATTTGATGGTCTCGATTCATATATTTCAGTAGGAGATTGACATTGATAATTGATTCTTCGATGAAAGGGCTCTGGGGCATCGTAATTTTGAATCTCGCCCTAGGGGCAGTTGTATGGGCGTTCAACACCATTCAAATTGTTGGTGACGAGCTGTGTAGGGCAAAAACAGCTGAGGTTAGCCCTAGTTGGTGACATATGCCATGCAGCCCCTCACGTAGTCATCAAGCTCAGAAGAAGACGGCCTTTCTTGATTTGGATTCGACAAGTAGACATTGGTCATTAAGTTGCATTGGTTGTAAGCGCTAAAACGGTCAGGATTCTTCCCTATTTCCCTAGCTGCAGCATCGTAGCCAGCCTCGTAATAGGAAGATTGGCCACCGCCCGAGGTGTCCCCCGAACCGAAGAGAGAGAGGGTGATAGGTATCACAAAGAGAGCCACGATACTTATGGCCACTGTAATTTCTGCCCAATAAGTTTTGGGAGGTGAAACTCCAGCATCTCCAGCAAAACTCTGGGTTGCGGAAGAGGGGCCATCTAACGCTTCTGCAGGCTTCGCAGCCTTAGCGTCAATCTCAAAATTGTTTTTTGACTTCTCATAAGCAATGTCGCCCACCTCTGGCTTGCTTTGGGGCATAAGGGGGGTCACTAATGATTGCTCGTTCAAGATTTCAACTAACTTTCCACATTCACTGCAAAATTTGGCTGAGCTACCCAAAGGCGATTCACAAGACTTGCATTTCATAGATTTTCTCCTTTTTAGTCATAAAGAATTGCCAGCCACTTCCGACCGCAGTGCCTAGTTCGCCAGCGCTGTCTTGAAACCTCATTCGGGGGCACTTCTATCTTTGTAGATGAGCCAACCACAACTCTTCTGTGAAATTAAAACGCATCTGGTCACTTTAGTTCTAACACTTGGCCCCTGAGTTATCACCATCCAATTCGGCATGCTTAGTTTTACAGAGTAAATGCCACTTGCTAGTCCACAAGATAACTTTAAAAAGTGCGGCGAGCTTTTCTTCAGCGAGTAGCTTCTAAATGAAGGTATTAGCTTATTTCGAAAGGTAGTAGTCGGCCTGAGACATAACTCGCTTTGCCTGCTTATTAAGCTCCTGCATACCCATACTCAGCTCAGTCAGCCCACATTGCTCCAAAGATAAGTTAGCCATGTTGCCCGCAAGAGTTGAGAATGTGATTGGGAAAAACTCCTCCAGGCGGGTCATCCCCGACTCGCCCTCCTGAAGACCATTTAATTCACTGCCTTCAATTATGAGAGACTGAAGAGTAAGAGCTCCTTGACCGTGCAGTTTGTCAGAGATATTAAGTTTCGCAAATTCGTAAACTACATTATTTTTAACCCTGTATTCGTATGCTTGTTTCGATTTTAGGAGTTTAGACATCTCTTCTATCCAGGCTTCATAGTCCAATGCCGCAGGTGGTGAGCCAAGTATTCTCTCGTAATCTTGACACTCGCTATTTGCAACCATAACGAGTTCGGCGGTCGATAAGCCCGTTGCGGATTCTAGGTCCGCAGGCTCTTTGGGTGGGACGGGAATTCCGACAGGTGGGACGGGAATTCCGATAATAAAGATTGCCCCCGCTACCATAATTGCTGCTGCCGACGTCACTGACGCTAACTTTTTGTTCATGCGGAACTTGCGGCGAGAAACGGAATCTCTCTCGTTAGATTTGGGTGCAAGGGCGACTTTGTTGACCCTCTGTTGTTGATTCTTCTCGCTAGCCTGAAAATCGCCAATTGCTTGCTCAGACACTTGCCTGGGGGCCTCTTGGCCCTCCACCTCAGGCGAATGTTCGTCACTACCTTGGTCTCTCAGAATTTCAAGTCCACAATTTTCGCAGAAGGCCCAGTCACTAGCAACCAGTTCCGCGCATTTCGCGCAAATTTTGGGCTCTGGCGATGATGAGTTCTCCTGTTCAACTGCCACATCTTGCCCTGGCTGTTCTTCAAAAACTGGCAAGGTACCGTTACTTAACTCAGCGGCCTGCGCCAATTCATCCAATTCTTCTGGAGCCAAGTTTTCTTGCGTCTCAACTTGAGCGCCCGTCGGAGTCCCGCATGTTTCGCAAAATGCCCATGAGGTCTCTAGAGAACTAGAGCATGAAGAGCATGTGCTTACCTGCTCGTTCCAAGCTGAATCCTCAAACCTCGGGTCGTTCTGGAGAGTCCCGCAGTGAAGACAAAGCTTCGCGGCGTTCTTAATTTCCTCAGCGCAAGCAACACACGCCTTCATTCCACCCCCCCCTAAAATTATCGGCTAAAAACCTTTGAACCTAGGACTGAATCACTGCGCAAGACTGGTCACAGCTGGCAGCATTCCAAATCTTTAACCTCTATTTTTCCAAGATTCTTTGATGCGGGCCAACAAAGCATCTGCCTCCCCCGTGCTTTGCCTCTCCTTAGAGAGCTTGAAAAAGAAGATTAGGGCAAGAATCTGGGATAAGAGGTCTAAGTAGTCGTGGAACTCCCACAATCCAAGGACTTCTAAAAGGCCCGCGCTTCCAAATACGTTGAGGTTGAAAGATATGTCAAAAAATATTATTGCTCCAGCTAAGCAAAGTCCGAAATGTAACAAGGTGTTGCTTCCTCGCAATTTTGCAAGCACAAAAAGCGCAAGAGACGCCGTCGGAATTGCCCATTCGGTAAAATTTCTAAAATCAAGCGAAAACGATGACCCGAAAGGGTCCTGCCAAGTGAGCCAGAACAATGAGTCGTAGATTGTCAGGAAGAAGTACAAGACCGAAAATGGCACCACAAGTTGAAGGGAAGGCCTGTCGTACCAGGAAACCCCTGAAGAAAGATTTTCGGAACTTTTCTCTCTAGCATCCTTGCGACTTCCCAAATCATAAGATTGGGCCTGTGCTTCCCCAGGTGATTGAATGAGCTTTTGCCTCAGGACCTCGTTCGGGTGGACTTCAATGGACTGCTTGCTCCCGCAATATCGGCAAAACTTTACGCTCTCCTGAACTTCTTCAGCACAGTCTTTACAAGTTTTCAAAGCCCCCCCCTGGCTACTGTTGCAATTGCTTTCTGAGAATAGCACCGCAGTTCGGGCAAATTCCTGGGTGAATGAAAACTCTCTGAGTCACAAGTGCGGCAACCACGCCCAATAACAATCCAACCAAAAGATTCCCAGTCAAGATGGACAGCACGAACGTCAAAACCCACAAGACAATCCTCTTCGCTGTTGTCTCGCCTGACTTCGTCACGCCCATCGTTCCTTTATAAAGGCATTCAAGGCACTCTAGATTGGTTAGGTTGGCAAAGCCCTTCAGGCCCTCGCTGATTTGTTGAGGCGTCTTCGGATTGCGAGCTCTTGCTAGGTTTATTTCGTAGCTCTGGGCCACACCCTCGCTTACATCGGAGGATTCGGTAAATCCAATATCCCATTTGGGTTGAGCAACCTTACAGTACCTACAAAGCAGTGCTTCTTGCTTAATATCCTCAGCACACGCAACGCATGTCTTCACTACGAGCCCCCCATGCTTCAAATTAAGAAGAGTGCATACATTAGGAATGATTTGCACGCCAACCAATGCGAAGCTCTCAATTTCGTTTAGCTTCCTGGTTAGGTTTTCACGAGGAGAACATCTTGTTTCTAAGGTGAGGTCAGGGATAACTTTTTTACCCAAATCTTGATTGAGAATGAGTTTTCCAGCACCTCCTCAATCATTCTGTGCTGAGTCTGTGCGAGGTTTTCAAGCGGGCAAGCAAAAAGCACTTATAGGCCCCTAAGCACTTGACAAAAAAAGAGTAGCGGCCTGATAAGTGGTTCCTTTGGCTAATTTCCCGTGCTGGATTTACCCCGTCAGAAAACTCTTCTTGAAACAGCACATCTGCGAGCGCCGACACTTAGCCATGGGCAAGATACAGAAGTCCGATTTCATTGCGCGGTGGGTATGCCCATTCTGTATCTGTATCACTCTCAAATGGCCTTATGGCTTTAAGTAGTTGCCGCTCTTGGTTGTTCTCTTCAATGTCTGACCCATAAACCCAAGACAGTGCCGTATTCGTTACCCCTAGTTCCCACGAGCGCCAGGGCCCTATAACGCTAAGCCCTTCTTCTAGAAGTGTGGCCGACTCTTGATGTCTGCTTGGTGCCGTTTAGTGCTATGCGAAAGCGCCTGAGATTGAGTCAACATCCCTGAAATCACCAAGGTCCCTGGCGACATTAATAGCCACCGTAATGAACGATTTAGGCTAAAGTTCATTCCCTTGTTCATTGAGGCTCTGAGGCGTCTCGTAGGCCCTTTTAGACCGCATTGAGGCGTTGCTATCTAGGCATGAATTCCAAGACCTTGTGAAAAATGATTCTTCAGACATAGAGTCGATTTGGAGGAACGCTCTGAAGCTTTTGGCTACTGCCTTTTTTGTTCGTGCCTCAGGCGAGCCCAGGACCAGGCCTCCAACAATGTTTGGCTTGACTCGTCAGCTAACAACGGTTCAACAGACCTCAATGGTTAGCAAACATGCTTGTCGCATTTGATTAGTTAGTAGATGCAGAATTGTGACAAATGTCGCTCGTATCTACTAACTAGGTCACGTGGTGCCTAGTTATGTAATCAATTATGTCTTGCTCCGAAAACCTCCACTTAGTGACGAACCTTTTTGGCGCAAGTTCGCCACTTGCCTCTAGTTCTCTAACCTCACATACGGGAACGTTCAGGATTTCAGCTACCTGATTGTAAGTGAAGTACTTTGGAACTCTTCTTTCTAGCCTCATTGCTTTTTGCACCTCTCTAGATAATCCAAAGCCTGAGACATACTTACGAGTACCACCCCACCTAACTTGAAATACTGGAGCTCACCATCTTTTATACGCCTATAGATAGAGCTCTTTGAAACTCTCCAGATTCGACTTAGCTCTTCAATGCGGAACATGTTCTCTAATTCCATCGGTCACCTTTTCGATAGGGGTCTTCTGTATCCAATTGTGAGCTTTAGAGAGCATTTTGTCTCAGTAAAAGGGGGACGCTTCACTCCCCCTTAAAACCCCCTGTCGCATTGACGGCGGAACCGTACCAAAGGCTAAGGATTCTCGTCATAGGACGGTAGCTCGAGATTGACAGCCCTGGTACTAGTCCGATTTTCGACGCAATCCTGTGGAACTTCCTCTTTGATTTGTCATCAATCAAGTCGCCCATTCCTTCACCGCACAGAGCGAGGAATCCAGAGAAAGACAGCCTGTCTTTGAGTTCCAAAGAGGTGAGCAACTCATCCAGACTCCCCGCCCCTGGAAGGGAAATACCCCATCCACAAGACTTCCAGCGAGTTTCTAGAATCTGCCAAACTGTTTCATCTGTGATTCGGTCAAGCGTTTTCGTTCCAAACTTCTTGAGGCGGTCTTTCTGAAGCTGGGTCTCAAAGCGGTAAACCCGCTTGTCCCAAAAGAAACGCTCATCCAGCTCGAGATTTCTGAGCTCCGCTGATTTGTCGTAGATTCGGTCTATTCCCGCGGACTTAGTCGCATTTGCTCGGGTCCACCCCTCATGGTCGTGATAAATGTGTACTGTCTTCTCATACTTACCTTTCACGTGGCTGAGGGCGTGACGAACGTACTCTGGGCAATCAACATAAAAGTTCCTGGCACAATCCAAACGAGTGACCTTGACTTGCTCTGCCCAGCTCTTTTCAAAGTCGATGGTCCCTAAGCCGTCGATGGTCACAAAGACTGGCAGCACGGGGATTTGAGGGATTAGTTCAATTAGAAGGGTCTCCACAAGGGGCCTAAGGGCGCGAGGAGGAAGGAGTTCAGAAGACTTGCGAGACAGCAGCCTGGCTGCATTGAAATGGAGGTACATCGCCTCGTAAAGTGGAAAATAACTGACATTTACATTGGCATAACCGAAGTCAAAGAATGAGGTGAACTTTGTCTTGTCTACCTTTTCTGTCTGAGTCCCTCCAATTACTTGCCATGAGTTATTAGCCAATTCTGGTACCTGGTCTTTGACGGACATAGAAAGATAGACAGTGTCAATCCCCCACTCTGCATCACTTGGCATGGTTGCCGAAGTGACGCCTTGGGGCGAGGAAAGAGTTTCTGACGATGTTATAAAGAGATTGTTGGAGTTTTTGAACTCTTTTTCGGAATTTGAGCGGCTCACCCTGGCACCCCGTAGCGGCGAGTGACCAAGATGGGAACCCTGAGCCTATCCAGCGATTCAACATGGATGGAGATAAGTTTTGGACCCATACGCTCCGCGTCGAGGCGACCAGACCTTATGTAGTTTCTTATTGTCTTCGTTGAAACACTGAGGTATTCAGCGGCTTCAGCAACGGTGTGAAATTCGTTTTCCATTTTTGCACCAAGAAGTTAGGGCGTGCCGAGACACGCCTGTTTGATGCAGTGCCCGCCCACAGCCTCGCTGAGACCCAATCGCACTGACTGGTGGCACTTGTTAGCTTTCGCGCCCTTGGCCTTGGGGACTTTTTATGGTCAACTTCCCAAATTCTAGACTGCAGAAGGGAAATACTCGGAAGCAGACACGCTGTCTTCGAAAAGCAAATTTGACAAAGAGTGCTTCCTGCTTGTGGTGCGAACATACCTTAATGCGGCCGCCGAGGAGGAATCACCCAGCAGCTCCTTTACCTCTCCCAGTGTGCTGCCGACCTCAGAATATGCTGTAGCTCCACCTCTTCGCAGCCCGTGAAGAGTGAACCCTGGTTGATTGAGCCCCGATTTCTTTCTAAATCGGTGAAGTTGTTTCTGAATAACCGAGTTGTGCATGTACGTCCCTGCCTTCGGTGACGGAAATAGCAAGTCAGATGGCTCAGAGGACTTCAAGCTCGCAATGTGTGCTTCGATAACATCATTGAAAACCATTGGAATAAAAGTCTCTCGCCTACCAGCCTCAGATTTTGTGGGGCCAAGAATAAACACCCCGTTGACTCGCGACACTGACTTAGTGACTGAAACCCTAAAACGACCGTGTGGGTCATCTGAAGGCTTAGTTAAGTCACCGAGAGTAAGGCAACTAGCCTCCTCAAAGCGGAGAAGAGCGGTGAATGAAAGTGCCGCATAGGCACCGAAAGCAACTGGGGAAACAGACACGAGTTTCTGAAGGTCTTTGCGACTAGGTGTGTAAATTGGGACACCTGAACTTGCAGAGCCAGCTCCTTTGATGCGGCAAGGGTTCTTTGACACTAAAACCTCGTCCTCAATCGCCTTATTCAAGACAGCCTTAAGAAAACGATAAGCGTTAGAACGAGAGGTGATTTTTCCAAGTCTCATACTCTCTGCCCACCACTCTTCAACGCGAAACTTGGTGATGTCTGTCAGGAGTAATGCGGCAAACTCATTCAAGCTGCCATTCAGATGCTGCATACATTTGGCCGCATAGCTGGAAGAGAGATGCTTCCCGCTTCCACTCGTCTTGAGTTCCAAGTAACGCACGGCGCAATCATAAAAGGTCCAGTCCTGTGTTTTCTTATCTTCAATTTGCTCTAGCTCAATCCTGGAAAGAGGGTTGTTCTGCTGGGCAAGCCACTGTTTTGCCTCCGTCCTCGTCTGAAAAGAGTGGGGGCCGTAAATGGTCTTCTTTTCGACTTTGTAACTTGCCTGATACTTTCCCGTTTTGAGTCGCCTGATATATCCGAATTCTCTCCTGCTGGTGTTCTTCATAATTTCTCCTTAGATTTAAGTACAAGAGCCACACGACTCAGGTACGACTAAAGATAGGTAGTTGGTTTCTACAAGCTTCCAAAAGTTTCCATCAAATTCCACTTATTGACTGGTGGAACTCCAGTAAAACACTGGAAAGCAGACGGAAAATCGTTGTGCCCTCGGCAGGAATCGAACCTGCGACCAAGAGATTAGAAGGCTCCTGCTCTATCCACTGAGCTACGAAGGCGGATGCCTTTGGTTCAAGGCAACCTTCATTCTACATAAGGTTTGTTCACCC
>Ga0307983_1000725_pt1 | contig 16051 bp, 14 predicted proteins | sample OrgLakmetagen991_FD_201845 | JGI IMG/M metagenome (GOLD analysis project Ga0307983, IMG submission 201845) | Saline water microbial communities from Organic Lake, Antarctica - #991 | ecosystem: Environmental > Aquatic > Non-marine Saline and Alkaline > Saline | place: Antarctica: Organic Lake...
AAAATAACTTCATAATATAAGATAATTAAAAAACACGACAAAAAAGCAAAGGATATCTAATGTGTGTGTTATCTAGATCTAGAAGCCTGCTAGCATTATTTGTTTTTATTTATATGTATATGTTTTTATATATATGTTTTTATTTATATATTTTTATATATATGTTTTTGTTTGTATGTATATGTATATATATTTTTATTTGCATAATTTTTAATAAATCCCAAATTTAGGTATTTTAAAATATAGCAAATGTCTTCAATACTCGAGCAGTAGGAAGCCCAAAAAACCACAGCGATTAGACCAGTTTTGCAACACCAAAACACTACGATTGCAAAAAACGCCGGAAAATAGAAACTAGCGCATAATTTTACCGGAATTCATGTAAAGCCTTTGCAAACACGTGACGAATCGCCTTACGAAATGAGTAAAATCCGATAAAAACGCGATATCGGTAGCAAAAACGCAACTATCGTATATAGACCTTTGTTTACGTGACGAAAAGCGGTGGACTTTAGCGTTTTTAACCATTCGATCATGACGGATTTGGGTCAATTTATTATTAATTACATAAAAAATGGTATCAATTTGGAAAAAATATACAAAAAATTTTCGAATTTCGCTGCTGCACGCAACCACAACGTTTAGTATATTGGGTTATGGCGTGCGAATAGCGCTAGTGCTAGCGTATGTGATTATATTTATATATTTGTTTTTGCCTCTAATTTTTTTATATTTATATATTTTAGATATTTATATATTTTAGATATTTATATTTTTTTATTTTTATTTGGTATAGATATTTTAGATATTTATATTTAGATATTTAGATATTTTTATATTTTTATTTTTATATATATTTGTTTTTGCCTCTAATTTTAGTTTAATTATAACAAAATACAATAAATAATACAGTATTGTATATCTAGATAACCATATTTAGTATTATACTAGCTTTATAGATGTAATTTTACCCATGTTACTATGAACAATTTTAACATGTCCACTATTCTCTAGTGCATATACTATATCTTCAACTTGGTGCCCAAATCGTTGTTTATTAAGTATGCTATTAACATGAGGGTATTTATCCTCTTTCTTAAATACAGCGCTCGCAAATTCTACCAATCCTATATTACGTTTTCTCTTACCTAATACACGCTGTAACTTCGCTAATACCATACGTTGGTATCCTTTTTGCCTAAAACTCATTGCCCAACATATACGGTTAAAATCCGGTATCCTAGGTGCAACATTTGGCGTTTCATCTAGTAGCCCAACCAATACCGAATCATTATTTAGTTTGTGCATTTCTGCTATGACACGTATTAATACATCACGTGCATGTGTACTGTTGTCACCTGTCATATTTATTACCGGGTTTAAATTGGTCTTAGTATCATGATTATATGATTTTAATTCTAATCCCAATTGTTTCCTTAACTCATCTAGATAGCTAGTCTTAACATGATAGTTCCAACCCTCACGCATCACACCCTGTACACACTCTTTCCATGGATTATTATTATATACATAACCTGTAGGTGGATGCCGGACCCCATTAGCTGCCACCCGGACTATAATTTTAAGTAAATCCAATACATATTCACTAGGAAAATGATCAAAAATACGGATTTCCATACCAAATGGTGGCTCCATAAGGCCACCATCTACTTTAGGACAATCATACGGTGTACTTTCACGTTGACATTTATGCATGTCGCGTTCAAAATTAAAGGTACGGAAATCGCTAGTTAATATATCAACGGCTTTTTTATATTGTGGAGGTGCCGTATATACACATTCTCTAATTCGCTTTGTTCCTTTAAGTTTAAAACCCTGTCTCCATTTAGTTTCATGATTTGCACCCCTACCAATACCCGATTTGTCAAATTCACGTACGTCACTCCCCGCTAAATTACCCCATCCAACCGCCATCACACGAAAACTACCCTCAATACCCGGTGTTGGACCCGATCCGACCGCCGCCATATCCGGGCCGAAAAAAGCAGTAATAAGTAGTGGTTCTAACCATTGGATAGCATTAGCACAATTACGGTGAAGTTCAACAAATTCGGATGTAGGCATGCCTTGTGGATGGGGTAGAGTTAGGGTAACATGATAGCTGCCAACATAATCAGACCAAGTGCCGTTATCTAGGGTATATTCGGGTTGAAATATAGTGGGACGGCGAGGAACTTTGATATTATCAAGTGATGCACAAACATGGGTAACTAAATCGCCGTATAGGCGTACTTTTTCACGTGTAAAGGGATTTTTCATTTGAGCTTCTAGATATACACGTTCTTGGGTTTGTGTTTCTTCAGCAATACTGTTAATGGTTCGATTACGGAAATTGCTAGTAACTAACTCGGGCATAAGAACGGGTACACGTGGGACAATAACGCTATTAGGTTTACAACCAGATGCATTACGACCGGTAAGTTCCCAATCTAGGCTACTTAGAAATTCATATTCTTCTTTACTTAATTTATCAGTAGGTCTAAAGACCATTTGCTTTAGTTTTTTAGTGGCAGGGTGATAATACGGCACTCTACCAGGTGTAAGTTTACGGCACGAACCTTGCTTATGGTCATCACCAGTAATAAAACAGGTACTTTCTTGGCTATCAAAAATAATATTAGCATTATCAAATCCTTCAACACCAGCTTTAGTTTTGCCGGCATGAAATATTTGCATTTCATGTTCAACACCTAGGCCCCATTGTAATTGACGGCTACTAGTATCTACAGTAGTTTTAAGAATATTAGGTTGGCCGAGTTCAGCAATTTTAACATCATCGCTAGAATTATTGGAACCACCTAGCTGTTTTTTAGACTTTTTAGTTTTAGTATTTCTAGTATTTCTAGTAGTTTTAGTATTTATAGCCATATAAGGTGATCGTTTCTTTTTTTTATGTAAAGCAGCATCTTCTTCACGTTGTTTTATATTTGTAACCAAACGTTCGGCTAATTCCTTATTTTCATTATCAAATGTATAATGATTATCATGGTAACCGCGTCCAATATCCTTGAGTTCGCTTAATAATGATTTAGTAGTATCAGTAACACTTGGTGGTGCATTTATACTAGTATCACTAACATTATCAGTCGTATTATGGATGAGTTTATCAGTATATTTAACAACAGCAGCACGGGCAAATTCCATTCGTTGTTCGTCTGTTAGATTTGATGTGGATTTTTTGGATGATTTACGTTTTTTTGTTTTATTACCACCATTTTGGGTATTATAGTTTGGCATTATAATATATCTATGTATATCTATGTATATATATCTATATCTATGTATATATATCTATATCTATGTATATGTATATATATCTATGTATATATATCTATATCTATGTATATCTATGTATGTCTATGTATGTCTATGTATATGTATGTCTATATATGTATGTATGTCTATATATGTATGTATGTCTATATATGTCTATGTATGTGTATGTATATGTATGTATATGTATATGTATATGTATGTCTATGTATATGTATATGTATATGTATATGTATATGTATATTTATGTATATGTATCTTTATATTTATTGTAACTAAATAATAAAATATTAAACAATATTAAAATTAATAAATTAAACTATGCTAGATGTTTATATTTATTTACAACTAGATTAGCAAACATTTTACACATTTCATCATTATCTTCAAACCAATCTAAATTAACAGTTTGCGGCATATTTTTACGTTCAGTATAAGTATCCCTCATAACATTATCATAATTCGGTAAATTGACAACATGAGATTTAATATTATCCCAATCATTTTTTGTCATTTTAGCACAAATTGGTTCAGCTAGCTTAGTAGGATTATAACCATTCCGTGTAGATGTTAAATAGTCTTTTATATATCCAGAGGTACCAATATTATATTGATTTGCTAAAAATATATATTCTTCTTTAGCTTTACTAGGATCAAACACATTAACTAAATAATTTATTAATTTACTAGATACTTCTAAACCATGACTTAAACCTGATCCAGTAAAAAAATGCGATTGCGATACACTATCTCCAGCAACTACAATTAATTTATCATTAATAACATCCGCATATTTATCATATTGAACATGTTTAATTTCAAATGGTATAACAGGTACTTTGTTTATACTTTCTCCCTTTTTAAATCCACTCGGTTTCGATTTATATAATCGCCAATATCCTTCAATACTATTTTTTAATGATTTAGGTATATCATTAAATGTATATAGATTGCTATTGTTAGTGTTAGTACTAGTGCTAATATTAGACTTATTATTAGACTTATTATTAGACTTATTATTGGACTTATTATTAGACTTATTATTGGACTTATTGTTAAATTTGATACCGGATTTAATAACAGAATCATATTCTGATTTAGTAAGTTGTAAGCCTAGATAAGCATAACGGTCCCTACCTCTAAAAAAGCGATATCTAAATTGTGCTTCTGGTAGCACACTTTTTTGTGTTAATGTTTTTTTAATAAAGCGATTGCTGGTATTATCTTTATAATTAATTATAATACCATAACTACGATATCGGCTATCATCAATTTCATTAGCTTTTAGTATTTCATTTCTAGTAATAGATTTATAACCCTCACACCCAAATAATATATCATATGGCTCAGTAATATCGCTAATGTTACTAATATGTTTATTCATGCATGCAACACCTTGCTTTACACAATGTGCTCTCATAAGTTTCTCAAACTCAGATATACGTATATGTATAAAGTTGTCAAACTTAGGATAAACTGTATCATGATTATAACAAGTACCTGTAATATCAGTTGACGGTGGTAATACATCACATATATTACCTTCTTTACGTATTATATCAAAAATAGCTTTAAATATACTTTTTTCTGAGATAAATTCATTACTTAGTGCTAGATATTGATTGCGTTGATAGGTATTGCGTTTTTCGTAGAGTGTAACTTTATATTTATTAGTACTAGCTAGCACGTATGCTATACATAAGCCAACAGGTCCACCACCGATAATTGCAACTGGCAAGAGTTTATCAACATGTAGTAATTTATCAACATTAAGTGTGGATAGATAGTGGGGAATTAATTTATTAGTCAAATATTTAAGATATATTGCATTTATTGTATACTTGTAGAATTTTGGTATATTACTATCAGATTTTTCTATTTTAATATTGGATATAGCATCAACACGTTTTGCTATAGGATAATTTTTGTATTGTGGAGTAGTAAAATTATTAATCCTAAATATGTCATCTAATATTCCAATTCTACGGACAACGGAATAATTATTGGGTTGATATATGGGTTTATTATTAAATTCGTTGGCAATATTTGTAATATATTTTTGGATAATTGTGATATTATCAACTAGAAAATTCAGGTTATGTTTTTGTATTTCAACGTCATTAATTAGGGTTGGTGGATCATAAGATTGAATATATTCGGATATTATAGGTTTACCGATATTAACTTTAGTAGCTTTAGAATCGTAATCATTAGAAGTATTAGAAGTATTAGAAGTATTAGAAGTATTAGAAGTACTATCCAATATTGGTAGCCATATACTAGGGTCTAAATAAACGTCATTAGTTCTCAGAATACATATTGCATATTTATAATCAGATACTGTTTTATCATATTCTGCTAAAGGATGATGTATACAATATGTTAAACCAGATATATAGCGAGTACTAGTAGAATCGGCATATGAATATTTATGATCTGTATGGTGTTTTTCAACTATATCAGGAGATAGATTAAGATTACGTATTTTTTTCATGGTACGGAATGTGGTTGCTGTTATAGCTGACTTTTTAGAGGATTTTACATTTTTTTTGGTAGTGGAAGAAGTCATTTATAATGTTTATATTTGTTTATATGTATATTTGTTTATATGTATATTTGTTTATATGTATATTTGTTTATATGTATATGTATATTTATAATTTATTTATATGTATATTTATAATTTATTTATATGTATATTGTAATTCTAATATCATCTAATATCATCTAATATCATCTAATATCATCTAATATCATCTAATATAATCTAATATCATCTAATATCATCTAATATCATCTAATATAATCTAATATCATATAATATAAATTTTATTTTGATTTAAATTATATATAACATGATATACATATAAACAAATAACAACTATAGCAACTAATCAAAGTCTAGCTATAACAATCTAGATAACATCGATAAACTATAATATGACTCGTAAAAGTAAAAGTAAAAGTAAAAGCAAGACAACGACAACGACAATTACAATGACAATGAAAAAGGGTCAATTATTTTCGGATGATAACCCAGATACAACGGTGCATGGTTATGGTTTTGCAAATGAGGTGATTGCAAACCATACCCTAGAAAATTTAAAGAATCGTGATATAGACTATCAATTTCAGGTGGTAAATACAATGTACCACCGTGGACTACAAGTAATGAAACGTATGAAAGATGAAAATAAAAGGATCAGTATTACTAAAGCGACAAATAAGTATAAGGTATGGCTAGATGATTATAAAGATAGACAACGTGGAAAGTTAGAAACATTAACATATTTATCGCCAAAAGAGATGGATAGCTTAGAGTTTTTAGCAGAATATTATAAAATATCTGATAAGGCAAGGGGGCTAGCAAAGCCAACAAAATCGGATGTGGGATTTAAGGTAATGTGGAAGAGCATGGCAAAAGGTGACAAGAAGAAGTTACGTAATATGCCGATAATGGTTAGCAAACCGGATGGAAATACATGGGATAAGCATAGGAATAATTATATAAAGCGTAGGATATCGATGTTAGGTAATACAAAAAACGGTTTATATTATAGCAATGGGTTGCCTAGCAAACTACATATAAATATGATAATGTGGGCATACAGTCCAGATAAAAGGGCAGTATTAGGTAGTATTGGAAAATATAAAGATATTATAAATTCTTTAAAAAAATAATCCAAACTATATCCTCCACCACAGTATTGGTCAGCAAAACCACTCCCGAATTGTGAACGTTTTAGCAATCCTAAGGGTCTAAAAATTTTATAGTGTGACCGTATTTTGCAACGTATAATCCGGTAAAATCAAAGCCAAAAAACATACTAGTTAGATATATTACATAACAAAAATGAAAATTGAAAATAGTAAAACTGTATACTAATATTATAATTATAACATCTAGATATATCACAAGCTAAATAACATTTAAAATACACATTAAATACGCAAATTAAATACACACATTAAATACACATAAACTTAAACTATTAAAATAATGAAGTTCAGTATTTATGAAGATACAGCACTATTGCTTATGGGTCCGGTTGCCCTAGGAATTACTATGTATAGATCATATAATCATCATAAAATAGCTACTTTAGAGGATAGGATTGCAAATGGCATGTCAACATATGTATGTTATGCAGCATTAGGTGTGCTATGGCCAATTTCACTACCAATTGCTATTGCATCATATGCTGGTACTCATAAATAACATAACACTAATAACATCCAATTACAACAACTTTAAATTTAAATAAATAAAATATTTTTTTGTATTTTTTTTAAATATTTGTAATATTTATGTATTTAGCTACTTATTATACATTTACTATATGTATCCCACTATTACTATTTTTGTTACTATTTTTGTTATTATTAAATATATTTATTATCTTAAAAGTGAAAAACATAATATACAACTACCTATAACTATCTACAACTATCTACAACTATCTACAACTATCAACAACTATCTACAAACATCAATATTACCAATACTACTAGATAAAGATACAATAATATAATAATAAAACCATAAAACCATAAAACCATAAAACCATAAAACCATAAAACCATAAAATAATACATATATAACTATAACTATAATAATGAATTCTATTAGAAATACTTTGAGAAATATTAATTATAATAAAGTTTATTCATATCCAATTACATATGTATTTATTCCAACATCTGTAATATCTGGATTATATACAACATATATAATAGATGCTGATATTGCTAAAAAATCCGTATGTGGTATTATGGTATTTAGTGGTTTAAGCGTAGGAAGTTTACTATGGCCAATTATACTACCATTCACTATGGTAGCAACAATATCTGCATATAAATTACAAAAAATACGTAGAAATATGTAATTATGGTTATAACTATTAATAGTGGGATACATATAGTAAATTTAATAGTTAAACAAATTAACCAATAGTTATAAAAAATGCAAATAATGCAATATATTGTTAAAATATGTAGTTATTTTTTCCAAAAACATAAATGAATTTCATAACCTATTTTAAAAGTGAAAAATAAAGGAAAAATAAGATATATACTATACGATACAGTACAGCTAGATAGATTATATACTATTATAAAATAAAATAATACATAATAAATATTTCTCAAAGTATTTCTAATATAATAATGAATTCTATTAGAAATACTTTGAGAAATATTTATTATGATGAAGTGCACGCATATTATATATTTAAATATTTATTTTTCCCAATGGCAGTAACAATAGGAATATACACAACATATACAGCAGATACAAATAGGAGCATGCTTTCAAATATAGGAGACGGTATGGTAGTTACCGGTATGTTATGTATAATGGGTGTGTTTTGGCCATATATTTTACCATTTGTAATAGCTGCCGGTATAGCTAAGTATACCAAAGAAGCATTGGACTCATAATTTTCAATAATTATAATACATATTTTTTGTGACATATTTTATATATAGTCATGATAGATATTTATAAGTATATAAATATACACTCATACACACATATCTAGATATTAATATATACACATATCTAGATATACTATATTATATTTATATCACACTATACTATATGTGCGCTATTTTTATCCTAAAAATGATTATCTAAAATACCTAAAAATGATTTTATAATATTCCAATATTTGTAAATTATACTTATATTATTAAAATATACACAATACTTTACAATACTATCATAGCTAGCCAACCGTTTGATACAATATCTAGCCAACCGTTTGATACAATATCTAGCCAACCGTTTTATACAATATCAACACAATAATTATATAACAACTATACCCCCAGATTTTAATTATGGATATTGCACAGATGTTTTATATTCTACCCTCTATACCATATTATGTTAAACATTGTATATACAATAGTGCTACATATTCAATATGTGGTATTCTATTTGATATATTAATTGAAATATATATACTAGGTTATATATATGGAATTGTTCCATATGCTTTATTCATGGCGTTTCACAATATATTTATATCACATGCACCATCATATTATAACGATTATAGAGATACAGAAATATGGCTATATAGGTTTACCAAAGGTGGTTGTGTCTTTATATATGTTATCACGATTGGCATAATATGGCCAGTTATAATTTCATATGTAATAATTTCTAATACAATACACTACATATTATCACTAGTTTACTAGATTTATTAGTTTACTAGTTTGCTAGATTATATTATTATTGCAATTAGTATTTACTATTTTTACAATTCTTTACTATTTTTATTTATTTCTCAAACTAACCCATCAATATATAAATATGTAAATATATAACCGCCGTTATGGCTATTTTTTATAGTAAATAATATTATCACAACAATATATATACAAAATTGAAAAGCGTATACTATTGAGTATTACTACTATTTTACTAACTAACATCTAACATCTAACATCTAACATCTAGCATCTAACATCTAGCATCTAACATCTAACATCTAGCATCTATAGCATCTAATATCTAACATCTAATATTTAATATGTATCTTAATTATACAAATTGTATAGATATATATAAAAATGGATATATATATGGTATATTGCCATTTGCTATAATTTTCACAATTTACGGTTCTATTATTACACATACACTTCCAATATATGTTGAATTTAGAAATTTTAACCCATACATTACAATTAAATATAATACTATTGCATTTATATTTGTATTTATTTCTGTTGCTGGATTAGCATGGCCTATAACTTTGCCAATAGCACTAATATCATTTATAACATATTAAAAATAATAATATTACTTACAATTTATGTAATATAACATAACATTAACAACTTAAACATATACATATACATATACATATACAAATGCTGTTATGGCTATTTTTTAATAATAAATATTGTCATACATTACATAAAATTGAAAAGCGTATACTATTAAATATTACTATTATTTTATTAACTATATATCAGCTTATAGCATCTAATATCTAGCTTCTAACATCTAACATCTAATATCTAGCATCTAGCATCTAGCATATAGCATCTAGCATCTAATATCTAGCATCTAGCATCTAATAGTTAATATTTAATATGTATCTTAATTATACAAATTGTATAAATATATATAAAAAAGGATATATATATGGTATATTGCCATATGCCATAATATCTGCCGGATATTGTGCTGGCATTACACATACTATCCCAATCCTTACAGATTTTAAAGTTAACCCATATATTAGGTTTAAGTTTGGTCTTAGTGTATTTACATTTATTGTTATATTTGGAATAGGATGGCCTATAACTTTGCCACTAGCACTAATATCATCTATCACATATTAAAAATAATAATATTACTTACAATTTATGTAATATAACATAACATTAACAACTTAAACATATACATATACATATACATATACATATACATATACATATACATATACAAATGCTGTTATGGCTATTTTTTAATAATAAATATTGTCATACATTACATAAAATTAAAAAGCGTATACTATTAAATATTACTATTATTTTATTAACTATATATCAGCTTATAGCATCTATAGCATCTATAGCATCTAACTTCTAATATCTAGCTTCTAATATCTAGCATATAGCATCTAGCATATAGCATCTAGCATTTAGCATATAGCATCTAGCATCTAGCATTTAGCATATAGCATCTAGCATATAGCATCTAATATCTAGCATCTAATATCTAGCATCTAGCATCTAGCATCTAATAGTTAATATTTAATATGTATCTTAATTATACAAATTGTATAAATATATATAAAAAAGGATATATACATGGTGTATTGCCATGTGCCATAATATCTGCCTCATATATCTTTACAGATTTTAACGTTAACCCATATATTAGGCTTAAGTTTGGTATTAGTGTATTTACATTTATTGTTATATTTGGAATAGGATGGCCTATAACTTTGCCAATAGCACTAATATCATCTATAACATATTAAAAATAATAATATTACTTACAAAAAGGAAAAAAGGAAAAAAGGAAAAAAGGAAAAAGGGAAAAAGGAAAAAGGGAAAAAGGAAAAAGGGAAAAAGGAAAAAGTATAAACAAAGTTAAATAAATTTAATCAAATAATATATTATTATCTAACAAAACATGTTTACTTGTACTAACTATATGTGCTAAGCTAGCTAAGTTATTTGCGCTATCTACCTTATCTAGATTATCCATATCTTCACTGTCGCTATCGTCTAGTAGTGCTGCTCGCATCATATCACTCATATTACTCATATCACTCATATTACTCATATTATTTTTGTTTTTGTTTTTGTTTTTGTTTTTGTTAGTATTATTATTTTTGTTTGTGTTGGTATTATTGTTATTGTTCTTACTATACATACTATCAATACCAAATCTATATGTTGTAGCATGTGTATTCTCATATCTATTATCTGAATCTTCATCTGTTTCATCTCCTAGTTCATCTCCTAGTTCATCTCCTAGTTCATCTCCTAGTTCATCTCCTAGTTCATCTCCTAGCTCATCTCCTAGCTCATCTCCTAGCTCATCTAAATAGCATGATTTATTATCAGTATCAAGCACAGTATGTATGTGGGATATATCTAAATTGCTTATAGTATGTAGAGCCGGAATATTATTGGTAATATTATTGGTATTAGTAGTAGTAGCAGTAGCAGTAGCAGTAGCAGTAGCGTTAGAATTATGTTGTTTTTGTTCAATAGATTCGCCAGCAGTGGTGTTAATATTCATCATCATATTATTCCATGCCGTCATACTATTTTCTTGTTTTTGCATCCATTCGGCGGCTTGAGCATCGGCGTTTGCTTGTGCTGATAACATTTCATCATGTTGTTTATTATGGGCACGCATAATACGCACTAAATCCTCAATTGCTTCCTTCTCCACAACCGCTTGATCCACTGCATCCACACTATCGGCATTTTGCAATATAGCATACATTACCGCCGGTGTTATTGTCCCCTGATAATTATTAATAAATTCGCTAGGTAATGTAACTGGATGTTCAAAAAAGCCGGATAGCATTTCAGTAACCATTTCCGTATTACAATAACCAACTTCAATATCTAGATCAATACGACCGGGTCTTATTAATGCCGGGTCTAGTTGTTCTGGATGATTAGTGGTAGCAATTAATACACGTCCTGGTGTTTCCAATATACCATCTAATAAGTTCAATAAGAAACTAAGGTTAATGGCATCAGGGTGTCGGTCTTGTTCCTCACCCATCATACGTTCTAGGGCCAATTGTTCATCAGATGACATACCGGAACCAATACCAACTGGATCTATAACGGTACCAATGGGTGTAGATCCACTAGATGTATTGGCGGGACCAGATTTGGATTGGTTGATAGAGGAATTATGGCCATTACGTTTACGGATACGATCTAGCATACGTTCTTGTTGTATCCGGCGATCTAGTACCACATCGGTTAGGCTATCGATATCTTCAATTACATATATACGTTTATCTAGGGGTATTTTAACGGTGGATTCGCTACCATTTTCCATAATATGTACATCTTCTTCAAAAAATAAGCGTGTAAGTTGAGTTTGGGTGGTAGTTGATCGTAATTTTAGATTAAAGATATAGCGGCCGGTAACTTTGGCAATAGCTTTAATAAAAGATGTTTTGCCGCTACCGGGTGGGCCATGAAGCAATATACCCATGGTATAGGGTCGCCCTTTACGTTCATACCATTGGGGGTCTTTAATAAAGCGCCATACTTGTTTTTTGGCACCTTCTAGATGACTGCCATAAAGGTTGTGTAGGGATTTATTGGTATTGAATTGGGCTTTACTAAATTTGAGGTATTTGGGGGCGCGATCAAGGCGGGGTAGGCCATCAGGGCCAATGGGTACATCAACATGTTGTTCATCAAAAAAATAGATATGTTTGCCGAGTTGGTTGGCTTGTTCCATTTTATACTCATCGGTTACTTTTTTAACAAATTTGTGTAGTTCATGTATATCATATTGGTAGCTATATACTTCAAAGCAATATCGTTCTATTTCGCCTTTATCATTATGTTCGTATTCGGTAACTTTGCAAAAGTATCCGGGTTGAAGTTGAAATTCATTTTTATTTACAACATAATATTGTTGATTATATACAACATCTTGGCATGTCGATTGACTACTCATATAATGCATCATAGCTTGTATTACGGTATCACTAGCCCCACTTTCCCTATTGCGCTCAAATCGAATAATAGCCCGTATATCACCACTATCTATATTATGCGATACATTTACAACATCCGCCACGTTTGTAGACAATCCAACATGTGTATGTAAGGTATCTCTATTAATGGATTGTTTAAGTAAATTAGTTAGCCATGTTTTAATATGGCTATCTAGTGTAGGTAGCCATTCACGAATTATGATAACTAAATTAATAACTATGTAGGCTAATAAACCAACCCATATATTACCACCTTTTAACAAAACCATTCCAACAACTAACACGGCTAATATTTGTTCAAAATGGCGGCTACTCATTGTACCATCAACTGTATTCATAGTATTAGTATTATTATGAGTATTTTTAGGGTATGTAGAATGGTTGGCAGCATCGGTATTACGTTTTGAATTATTATGGGTGTTATTAGATATTCCACGTTGTATCATATGCATATTTTGTTGTATTTATTTATTTTATTTTTTATTGTATATATTTGGTATACACATATATATATATATATATACGGATAGGTGTATTGATAGGTGTATTGATAGGTATATTGATAGGAATATTGATAGGAATATTGATAGGAATATTGATAGGAATATTGATAGGAATATTGATAGGAATATTGATAGATATATTTATATAATATACTGATGTGGATAGTTTTATAATAATATAGACAAACAATGTATTAACATATAAAGTTAATATATATATATGAATATAAACGCAATACAGCGGATACTACGCTATATATGTATATGTATATGTATATGTATATTTGAAATGATAATATTAAAATAAAAATGACCATTGCTAAAATAAGAATGATAATGGGGGATTAGAATACATGACGACACATGGGACAATTAGATGATTGTTGTGAAATTCTAATTAGACAAGGTATACATAGAGGATGATTACCGGAGCATTGCAATTGCATTATTATATTTGTTGTATGATCGGTATAACATATACAGCATTGATTATCCACATTTTGTGATATATCAGTTACAGTTTTTACATAGTCAATATATTTTACAATAGACAGTGCTGGATTAGGTATATTTGCGGTTAGTTCATCATTAACCGTATTGTTTAAATGCCATATATTATTATAATATGTACGCTGAGTGATATTGGATATATATTGTATTAGTCGAAAAACGAGATAAGAATCTATAACTATAATACAGTAGCAAATCAATAATTCATCTAGTAGGTTATATTTATCATTATCGGTATACATATTTAATAATTCGGTAATATTTGATTTATATGCGGTAATATACGTTAATACACAATTGAAGTTATTAAGTGCTATAGGTTCACGGATGTAAGACAAGAATATACAACGTTGTATATTATCAGGTGGAAGTAAGGAATAATCATGTAATATAGCATTTCCTTTACGTAAATCGGATATATTTGTAAATATTGTGGAAGTGGATGGTATAGTGCAGCCTAATTTAAGTAATATGGTAATAAATATATAATTATTATTGGTATATATATCATTAAGTAGATGATATATAGAATTATAACCATCTATATCCGTTTGATTAAGATATTGTATTATTGTGGTATGTTTTTCAGGATTATATTGTATTGAGGTATGGTTATCACTAATTTTAAGTAGATGAGTAATTATGGCATCAGTAATAGTTAATAATTCTATGTATCCATATGAAGTATTTTTACATGCTGTAATAAATATATTGGTATTAATATCGCTAGATGATGGTGTATTATGTATACCATGAGGCAGATTAATAACATATGTAGGATCAGCACCGTATTTTATTAGAATATCCCAAATTCTAAAAAACCCATCAGAATCATAGCTAGTGATTGGGAATTCAGTATTGTTCACTAATATTAGCAATGGTGTTTCTTGTTTAATATTAATGTGATTAGTATCAGTAGTGGTAATAAGTAATAAGTCTTCAATTATAATAATAAGATCTGCATCCATATATTTATCACCGCCACCTAGCATATATAGACATTGCATTAGTGGTGTATTGCCATCGATATCTTGAAAGTGGTCTATAATTTGAGTATTAGTTTCGGCAACGAGTGCTTCTAATATATATCGAAGACATGTTTTAGAATAGCATTGTATTGCATGTTCAATAATACAAGTATTATTAGTAGTAATATTACTAGTATTGTGATCGTTTGAACTAGAAGGGTGCCGATTATGGACATAGCTACATATTTCCCAATATGATAATTGTGATGTTGTGGATTGTGAGTGGTCATGAGTACTATAAATAAATAATGGGGGTGGATCAGAGATAAATGATTGTAGCATATCTAGATCGTCACGACCAATGATATTAAATAGTAGATGCCAGTTATTATATATTTCAGTTTCGCTTTCAGTTTCGCTTCCAGTTTCGCTTCCAGTTTCGCTTCCAGTTACAGGTTCGCTAGTAATAGTATCACTAGATATGCTAGTGTCATCAATAATAGCATTTACATCATTATTATTCATTTCATCATTATTATTCATT
>Ga0307983_1000726_pt1 | contig 16031 bp, 20 predicted proteins | sample OrgLakmetagen991_FD_201845 | JGI IMG/M metagenome (GOLD analysis project Ga0307983, IMG submission 201845) | Saline water microbial communities from Organic Lake, Antarctica - #991 | ecosystem: Environmental > Aquatic > Non-marine Saline and Alkaline > Saline | place: Antarctica: Organic Lake...
AGAGTACACAGCAGAGCCACAGCATACGCGTGTGCGGCACCCTTTGCTCGACGCAGTCTGGCGGGCGGCAATCGACACTGCTCGCGGAGACACGCCGTGCATCCTCACCGAGGACAGTCTCGCCGCCGTGACTGCGCACGTCGGCAGAGAGGACGGGTGGTTCATTGCCGCTGAGCGCATCACCGGGCGCCGCGTCCAGCTCATCGTGCAGATGCGGATGACCGAGGTGCTGGTGCTGCGGATGCAGGCCGACGAGTGGAAGCCTGAGTTGTTGCGGGCTGCCTCGCTCTCGATGCCTGGCGACTGGATCGGCGCGGAGTTCCTTCGCCGAGCAGCTCTGGCGTGGGGAGGTGTCGAATGACGGCCCTCGACCGACTCACGGGCGGCGTGCCGCTGACGACGATGGACATTGCCATCCTTGGTGAATACGGCTTGTCGCTCATTGCGTCGCAAACTCCAGTGATTCCGGGGGCTCGCCGCCGCTTGTCGCTCATTGTCGATCAGTGTGCGACAAACCGAGTGTGTACCATTCGGGTACCGGGCTCGGCTCCCGGCTGGCAGCAACCCACTGCACAGTCGTTCATAGTGGTCTCCACCATAACGGAGGTCTCATGAACGCCGAACAGCAAATCGAACTCACCACAGCTGAGCGAAGCTTCCTGCGCGAGTACGCTCGCCTTGCCAGCGGTCGGCGATTCTACTCGCCCACTCTGCAGCAGCTCGCCGACGCAATCGGATGCAGCAAGTCCTACGCCTTCCTGCTGAGCCGCCAGCTCGCAACAAAGGGCTACGTCGACATTCACCCTGAGTCATCGCGGTCGGTGGAACTCCGCCGCCTCGAGGACGGCACGGAGGTACAACCATGGTACGCCTAGCATACAACGTCGCGTCACTCGCCCGCACCCATGGCCTGCTTGTTGCCACCGCCTACTCGGTGACGCTCCAGCACGGCTCCATCCTCGCCAGCGGCAGGGACATCGGCGCCACGCTCCATATCACGAATCACCGGGCCATCATGCTGCGCGAGCAGATGCTGGAGCTGGGGCTCTGGCGCGAGGAGCGCGGAATCATCTGGCCAGTGCACCAAGCCCAGGGGGCGGCATGAATAGCGTTATCCGAGAGGGTCGCGGCTGGGTCCGCATCGAACGCACGGTCTGGGACCATCCTCTGTTCGCCGACGAGCAGCCCGTCACGCGTCGCGAGGCATGGCTCTGGCTCATCGCGCACGCAGAGTACGAGGGCTCTGGCCGTGGCGAGGTCGTCATGGCTCGGTCCGCTCTCGCGAAGGTATGGCACTGGGATAGACGGCAGGTGCGTCACTTCCTTGAGGTGCTGGAGAGTGAAGGGATGGTGAGTCTCGCCATTCTCGGAGCTACTCGGAGGGCTGTCACCCGCATCTCGATTCTGAACTACGATGCCTTCCAAGCCAGTGTCTATGCGGGTGCCCGAAACGCGCCCGAATCACGCCCGAATCGCGCCCGAAATACTGAAGTAGATTCAGACGCTTACCCTACGTCCGCGCCCGAAACGCGCCCGAAACGCGCCCGAAACGCGCCCGAAAGTTCCGACCATTTGCCCGAAACGCGCCCGAAACGCGCCCGAAATACTGAAGTAGATTCAGACGCTTACCCTACGTCCGCGCCCGAATCACGCCCGAATCACGCCCATAACTGCGAAATCCCCCCACACCCCCCTAAGAAAGAACAAATAAACAAAGAACAATATCCCTCCTCCATCAGTGTCGTAAATCCTGCGGGCGCAACCTCACCGGCATCGTTCGGTGGAGGAGGAGGGGCAAAGCCAATTCCAGACCGACTGGTCGACTGGGGGCAATGTCGGGACGGCGTGGTCATGCTCCGGTTCCGAGGCCGACCGCCGAGGCCAATCCTCGCCGAGCTCAAGCTCTGCGACATGACCTACGATGCGGAGTCGATGACGTGGCTGGGCTCGTATTCCGACGACCTCCGGGCCATGGTCAAATCCCTGATTCCAGCCATCGACACCCGGGGCTGGGGCGAGGATGCGCCACCGCCAGAGCCAGCGAAGACTGCGGAGGCATCACGCCAGACCGAGACACCACGACCGGTGGACCCGACAGCCGCCGAGCTGCTCGACCGGTACCACGTCGGAGGCTGCCCGGATTGGATTGCTGCGGCCACCACGGTGCTCCGGCATTCCGGCGACGAGCTGGTGCTGCACACCACAGACGAGGCTGCTCAGCTGCTCATCGCCCGGGACATCGACCGACCCTCGCTTGCCGAGGATGGCATCCGTTCGCTGGTCATCCAGTGCGACGGCGTTGGCGAAGAGCGCATGGAGGTGGCATGTGGTTGATTTCCAACGCCCTCCTGCAGGCCTTCGAGAACTCGCCCTCTTCGCCGGCACCGGCGGCGGCATTCTCGGTGGCCAGCTCCTCGGCTGGCGTACCGTCTGCGCCGTGGAGAACGATCGCTACGCCGCGGCGGTCCTGGCTCAAAGGCAAACTGACGGCCTACTTCACCCTTTCCCGATCTGGGACGATGTACGAACCTTTCGCGGTCACCCGTGGAGAGGCGCTGTTGACGTGGTGTCGGGCGGATTCCCCTGCCAGGACATCAGCCTTGCCGGCTCCGGCAAAGGACTCTCCGGCGAGCGTTCCGGGCTTTGGACCCACATGTTCCGCATCGTTCGTGAGGTGGTGCCCCGATTCGTCTTCGTGGAAAACTCCCCAGCTCTCACTTTTCGGGGGCTCGACCAGGTTCTCTGGGACTTGGCCTCGGTCGGGTACGATGCGGCGTGGGGTGTGCTCGGCGCAATCGACGTTGGGGCGCCGCACCGTCGCGACCGCATCTGGATTCTTGCCCACGCCCACCACGATCGATGGAGGTTCGCGGTTCAACCGCAGTCTGAGCGGAGGAGCGAAATCGCGGCCGACGCTGGGAGCGATGGCGCGGTACTCACTCTGGCCGACACCGACCGCCACGGAGGCGAGCGGCGGCGCTCAGTCGCCAGCCCTAAGACGGAAAGGCGGCCATCAGGTGCGGCTGCGCGATGCTGTGCACATGTGGCCGACTCCCACAGTCTTCGGGCTGCACAACCGCAAGGGGGTGACGGCCAACTCAGGCGATGGCCTGAGCACGGCGCACCTGCACAGGTGCCCGAATGGTGGTCCTCTGAACCCTGCGTGGGTCGAGTGGCTTATGGGGTGGCCCATCGGGTGGACCGACTCAGGGCCATTGGAAACGGACAGGTACCGGCAGTGGCTGCGGGAGCATTCACCCAGCTCTATGCCCAACTTACAAAAAGGTGAAGCATGAGGAACCAGCCCTGGCTGCAGATGGAGGGCGAGACAGACGAGGCCTATGCTGCGTTCTGCGGCTTTCGCGATTCGGGTCCGGGCAGGTCGCTGGATGGAGCATGGAGGGCCCACGCAGGGCCCAGTAAGGCCCCACGGGCCCCCGGCTCGTGGAAGCGCTACCGCAAGCATCACGACTGGCTCAGCCGCGCTCAGGCCTTCGACGACAGGAACGATGCGGTCCTCGATGGGGCCCGGGTTGAGGCCCTTGGGGCCCACGCTTCGGAGTGGGCGACGAGACAGGTCGAGGCGAGGGATGCGGACTGGGAGATCGGGGCCCAACTCCGGCGCGTGGTCAAGGCCTCGCTGGAGAGGTTGGAGGACGAGATGCTGGCCGCTGGCTACAAGGTGGACCAGCAGGCGCTGGCTCGACTCGCCGAGCTGTCCAGCAAGCTCCAGCGACTCGGCGCCGACATGCCAGCCGACACGCCCGGCGCAGGAGCCGCGGCGCCGAAGGACCTGACGAGCATGAGCAGCGCAGAGCTGCAGGAGTTCATCCGTGAGGCGAGTGGCGCGACCACACATTGACCAGTCGGTCATCGACCTGGTGCGAGCCGAGCTCGAATTGCGACGGCGCCGAGCGCATGAGCTGGCTCAGACCATGCCGCTGGCTGAGTTCGTCCGCCAAGCCTGGCATGTCATCGAACCGGGCACGGAGCTTGTCTGGGGATGGCACATCGACGCCATCTGCGAGCACCTCGAGGCCGTGACCGACGGGCGTGTTCGCAGACTCATTATCAACATTCCACCGGGGCTGATGAAGTCCGTGCTCGTCTCGGTCATGTGGCCAGCATGGATGTGGCTTCGCGGGCCGGACAAGCGATTGTTGGCTGGCTCCTACGAGCAGTCGCTCGCACTTCGTGACGCGGTCCGGACCCGCGAAATCCTCACCAGTGAGTGGTTCCGGGAAACGTTCTTGCCGGGCTGGACGCTGAAGCGCGGCCAAAATGTGAAGAGCCGATACGCCAACACGGCCGCCGGAGAGCGGATGTCCTTCTCGGTGGGCGGGAAGCTCACCGGCTTCCGAGGGAATGGATGGATCGTCGACGACCCATTGAACATGAAGGATGCGATGAGCGAGGCCGCGCGCGATGAGGCGATTCGCGTCGTCTCCAAGGCGCTTCCGACGCGATTGAACGACCAGCGAACCGGGTGGCGGGTTATCGTGATGCAGCGCCTCCACGAGGAGGACCCGACCGGCTATCTGCTGGACAAGTCACCCAAAGGGTGGTGCCACCTTTGCTTGCCCATGGAGTACGACCCCGAAATCGCGATAGCTACACAGATCGGCTGGACAGACCCACGCACAGAGCCGGGGGAGCTTCTGTTCGAGGAGATGTTCCCCGAGTCCGTTCTGGCCGATATGCGCGAAGACCTCGGGCCAGCTGAATACGCGGGTCAGTTCCTTCAGCGCCCAACGCCGGCGAAGGGCCTCGTGTTCGAGCGCGACTGGATTCGCTACGTCGACGCACCGCCTCCGGAGTTCGACGAGGTCATCATCAGCGTTGACTGCGCCTTCAAGGACCTCGAATCCTCGGACCACGTAGCAATGGGCGTGTTCGGCAAGCGCGGGCCGAACTTCTACCTCCTCGAGGTCGTGCACGGAAAGATGTCCTACCTCGGCACCAAGGAAGCCCTTCGTGCCCTCTGTGCGCGCTGGCCGATCGCGCATGTGAAGCTCGTCGAGGACAAGGCGAATGGCAGCGCCATCATCAACGAGCTGGGGCGCGAGATCGGCGGACTCGTCGGCATCAACCCAAAGGACAGCAAGATCGCGCGCGCTCGCGCCATCAGCGGCCACGTGCAGGCTGGCAACTTCTACGTTCTGCGCTCACTGCCCATCCTCGACTACCTCGTCTATGAGCTGACGAAGTTCCCTCTGGCGAAGAATGACGACCTCGTCGACATGATTACGCAGGCGCTGCTCTGGTGGCTCACCAACCCGGACACGTACAGTCTGGAGGATATGACGGCATGATAGGGACCAGCTCCAACCAGGTGACTCTATGTCTCTTATGACCGCCCTCGCTGAGCGCCTCGATGGCGCGCTCACTAACGTGCTCTCCGGGCTCGGCACTGCCCTCGACAAGTCGACGGGAACTACTGTCGGCATCGTCGACATGCTCGACGCCCTGCAGCTCGAAGCCCTCTACGAGGGCAATGATGTCGCCAGAAAGATAGTCGAGGACCTGCCCTACGATTGCACACGCCGATGGTGTCAGGTGCGCGTGAGCGCGACCGACTTCGACGCTGAGACCGACCTGTTCGCCGCCCGATTTACCGAGCTGCGACTGCGCCAGTCCATGAAGGAGGCGCACATCTGGGCGCGCGTTTACGGGGGTGGCGCGCTGGTGCTGGGTCTGGACGATGACCAGCCGCCAGAGATGCCCGTCGACCTTGGCAAGCTGAGCGCAATCCGGTTTGCGCGTGTGGCCACCGCTGAGGAGCTGCAGGTCATTACCTACGACGACAACCCCATGTCCGCGAACGTCGGTCGACCACTTATCTACCAGTACACTCCCCTCGATGGGACGACCTACAGCGCCAGCTCTCGCATCCACCACACCCGCATTATCCGATTCGAGGGCCGCAAGGCCAGCCCTCGTCGACGCGCTGAACTGCAGGGCTGGGACATCTCGCACCTGCAGACAGCGTGGGATGCCATTCAGCGATATGGGATGGCCGAGCAGGGAATGGCGCACGCGGTGCACGAGTACAGCATCGGTGTGCTCCGGGTGAAGGGGCTGGCGGCTGCCGTCACCGGCGGCAAGCGCGAGGCCTTCATGCAGCGCATGGCTGACCTCAACCTCGGCAAGTCCATCACACGCATGCTCATCGTCGACCAGGACGGCGAGCAGTTCGAGCGGCAGACACTCAGCATGACCGGACTCGCCGACGCGCATGACCGGTTCGCTCGGTCGCTCTGTATGGCGGCAGACATGCCGGCGTCTCGATTGTTCGGTGATGCTCCAGGGGGATTGAGCACCGACAACAAGGGAGGGCGCGACAACTGGAATGCACGCGTCGAGGCAGCGCAGACCCACACCTACCAGCCCGCCATCCTTCGCATCGTCGAGCTGATGCGCGCCGCCGGCGAGGTGGTGCTGCCTGATGATGCGACGGTCACTGTCGAGTGGCTGCCTCTCTCCGACACCGACCCGAAGGAGAAGGCAGAGACGGAGAAGCTCCACGCTGAGACTGACCAGATTTACTGGACGATGCAGGCCGTCGACGAGATGGAAATCCGGCACAGTCGGTTCGGCGGCGCTGCTGGCGCGCTCCGGCTGATGGATGCGAAGGAGCGCCAGAAGGCGGTGGATGAGGCCGGCGACATCGGTGGCGCGAACGTGCCGACCGCTCCTGCCGCTGGTGCCTGATGGCTCGCCGGCAGCGACAACCACGACGCTATCCGGCGAACATCGAGCGGCAGTACGCAGATGCCTGCTCGGCGGCAGCGGCTCAGGAGTGGCGTGGGCTGAGCGAACGCATCCTCTCCGGCTACTCCAAGGCACTCGGCCCGCGAGCAGACGCGTCGGTAGACGGCACGCATCGAACGATTCCGGGTTCGCTCTCCGGTGTGCTCGAGGGCGTGGGCATCGAGTACGGTCGACGCATGGAGAGGCGAGGCGAGCGGCTCCCCATGGTGCCGGGCCGGAGCGCTGCCGACTATGCAGCGGAGACGGTCGATGGCCAGCTCGGCGCCGTCATCGGTATCCGCCCGCTGGACTCTGAGCCGTGGCTGAATCCAGCCGTCGACGCATGGAGAGGGAGCAACACCGCCCTCATCAGCGGGCTGGCTCCGCGACACATGGAGGACGTCGATGCGCTCGTGCGACAGGCGTGGGAGTCAGGGACTCGTGCGGAGACGCTGGCGAAGCAGTTGCAGGAGCGACTCGGCATCACCGAGCGGAGAGCGGCACTCATCGCCAGAGACCAGATCGGCAAGTTGAACGGGCAGCTGACCATGCTGCGGCAGCAGAGCTACGGTGTAGGCGCCTACATCTGGGCGACGTCGATGGATGAGCGAGTCAGGCAGGTGCACGCCGATCGTGATGGGCGTCGATTCCCTTGGGCGACTCCACCACCCGACGGTCACCCAGGCATGCCTATCCAGTGTCGATGTGTCGCAGAGCCTGACCTCGATGATGCGCTTGAGGAGCTGGAGAGGCTCGGGGAGGAGGAGTTGCCTCAACGGCCACCGCCAGAGCCCGTCATCGAGGAGTCCATCCGCACGCTCGGCGAGTGGGCGCCGAGTCCGTCACAGGTCGACGCGTGGGTGGAGCTGGCGATCGCTGGAGTCCGCGCGCTCCAGGACGATGAGCTTGCCGATTGGGAACGAGGGGCCGCTGCGTTCCGAGTGGCGCAGCGTGCTGGCCGGAGAGGCAGGCCGCCGCGACCCATTCGGTTTGGCAGGCCTCCCGCCCGAACGTAGTGGAGCCGACTCGTCGATAAGTTGGGGGCATGAAGACGAAGAACACCACCGACGCTCGCCTCGACCGATTCACACTCGGTCGCGCCACCATCGACAACGAGGGAATCCTCCGCGCGCCGGCGGTTCTCGCCGTCACGGGCGTGCACTCGTATCGGCGAGCAGACGGCACCATCCGCCGCGAGCTTGTTGATGCTGACGTCCTCGGTGATGCAGAGTCGCTCACCACGCTCGAGGGCGCGCCGCTGGTCTACCTCCACCCGGACGACCACCCGGAAGGGCTCGTCACCTCGGAGACCGCGGCGAAGCATGCCGCTGGCGCAGTCGCCGGTACACCCCGTCTCGACGAGCAGGGCCAGCTCTGCGCTCGCTTGGTCGTTCACCGGCGAGACGTGCGCGACGTTGTGACTGCCGGCACCCGCGAGCTCTCATGCGGGTACATGGCACAGGTCGACCACACCCCCGGAACGTGGACTGACCCGCGCACCGGCGAGGCCGTTCCCTACGACAGCCGACAGGTAAAGCGGACCTACAACCATGTCGCAGTGGTCCCGGCCGGGCGGCATGGGGGGCGTGCCCGCGTATATCTGGATTCTCACGATGGGGCGGCCGAGTTGGTTGGCCCCGATGACACCCCAGAGACGGAGCCCCCCATGACCGAGAAGATCTCCACCGTGCGCATCGATGGCGCAGACCACCAGATGGACCCGGCACTCGCGGTCATCGTCGCTGGACTGGTGACGGCTCGCAACGACTCGAAGGCTGATGCAGAGAAACTGCAGGGGCGCGTCGACGCGCTCGAGGCAGACCTCAAGACCGCCAAGGCTGACGCGGAGAAGGCCAAGGCTGATGGTGCCGATGCAGTCACTCCGGCCAAGCTGCAGGCTCGCCTCGACCGTATCGACTCCGCCGTCAAGGCAGGTGTCGACCGCGCCGAGGCCGTCAAGCTCGATGATGCGGGCCTGATGCGGGCTGTCGTCGGCAAGCGCTATCCAGACCTCGACATCAAGTCGCGCAGCGATGCCGCCATCGAAGGCATGTACGAGCTTGCGGTCGTCGACCAGCGGAAGGACAACCTGCGCCAGGTGTCGTCGCCCGGGTTTGCTGGCAGCCCGCCATCGACGCAGGCCAAGGCTGATGGTGCCGATCCCTATGAGGCATTCGAGCAGCAGACGCGCAATGGCTGGCAGTCTCGCACCGCCAACTGATCCTCACTCAACCCTCCACCGATAGGTGACCCCATGATCAACGAAGTACTCGACCGCCGGGCCCCCGGCATTGCCGGCCAGCCGGCCAGCCTCCGCGGTGACTCGTGGACGCGCAGCATGGTCAATGACCGCCCTCGCACCGCGCAGGTCGATACCATCACCGCCAGTGCGGTGAATGATGCGACGTACACGGTCACCATTGATGGCATCGACATCACGTACCTCGCCGACGGCGACGCAACGGCTGCGGAGATTGTCGCTGGCCTCACGCTGGCAGTGAACTCTGAGCCTGCCATTGCTGGCAAGCTGCTCGCTGCTGTCGCGAGTTCCACGACCCTGACCCTAACCAGCCGCATTGGCGGGCTCGGCTTCACCACTGTGGTGGGCGCGAACCTCAGCCTGGCGGCCACTACGGCGAACGATACGTCGGATGCTATTGCGTTCGGCGCCGCGTGCCTCGAGGTCGGCCAAGCCCTGTGCGGTGTCGCTGACTCCTCGTCGTTCCCTACTCGGACTGCCGACGTCGGCGTCCTCACACCCGTCGTCCAGAACTCTACCGCCTATCAGGTCGGCATCCGGAACAAGTCTACCGGACAGGTCATCACCGTCCAGTTCACCTCGGACTCTGATGCGACTGCTCAGGAGATTGTCGAAGGACTGGCCACGGTGGTCAACGCCGCCATGCCAGCTGAGACCGTCATCGCAACCGAGGACGACGCGGTCCTCACACTCACCGCCGAGGACGTCGACTACCGCTTCGAGGTCGTCAACTCCGGCAACCTCACTCTCGTCTTCGCCGCCGGCAATGGCGGCACCGACGAGTCTGACCTTGCTGACATGTTCGCCGGCTGTGCGGTCCGCGACCTGGGGAAGGAGCAACCGGTCTCCGGCAGCGGAATTGGCTACGAAGGAGGCAGCAACTGCTCCATCATGTCGCGCGGTGACATCTGGGTCACCACCACCGCTCAGGCGGCCATCGGCTCCGACGTCTACGTCTGCGTCTCTGGCGCCGACAAGGGCAAGTTCCGCGCCTCCGCGGCTGCCAACTACGTCAAACTCCCTCGCTCTCGCGCTCGCTGGGAGCGGGTGCACTCGGCCTCTCTGGCCGTTCTCTCTCTCGTCTGATTCCACTGCGCCGCGGCGCCTGCCCTTGAGGTAACCCCATGAAGCTCAACGAAATCATCAAGGTCCCGACGGACGTCTCGGCGCGGCTCGATGCCGAGCTGGGCAGTCGTGCTGATGGCGCCAACATCTCCACTGCCCTCAACGGTGTGGGTGGTGGTGCGTACTTCTCTCGCCAGCTCGAGTTCGTGCTCGCCGAAGTCCTCATGACTCCGAAGGCGCCGCTCTCTGGCTTCATGCTCTTCCCCGTCGATACGTCGCTGCCCGAAGGGGCGGAGACCTATGTGCAGCGCATCGAGGACAGCTACGGCGAGGCGCGCATCGGCGGCTCCTATGCGGATGACCCTCCGACGTCGGATGTGTCGAAGCTCGAATACTCCATGGCCATCTCGCCAATCTTCACCGGGTTCTCGTACTCGGTGCAGGACATCGCTGCGGGCATCATGGCGGGCTCAAGCCTCGCCACCGATCGTGCCGCCGCAGCCATGGAGGCCGACCGCCAGAAGCACAACGATGTGATGTTTGGCGGCAACGTCTCGACCGGCCAGCTCGGACTGCACACCCACCCCACCATTCCGCGCGTTGTTGAGGCTGCCCGTCCGACGACTGCAGCAGGCTGGGCCGCACTGCTCAACGACGGCGTGAGCCGCATCAGAGTCCGCACCAAGACGCTCGCCACCGGCTTGACGGTCCTCGTTTCCACGAGCATCTTCGAGACCGTCAGCAAGCTGAACATGGGCAATGGCACGGACTTGACGGTGCTGGAATACGTCAAGCGCAACAACCCGCACGTGACTGACATCATCGAGGTCTACGAGCAGGGTGGGGCTGGCGCTGGCGGTGCCGACCTCGTGTCGTTTGTGCCCATCAATCCGATGTACCTGCAGTACCGCGCTCGCCTCTGGCGTCCGATGCCTGTGCAGGTGCGCAACTACGTGTACTCCACGCCGTGCCTCAGCCGCACGGGCGGCATGCACATCAAGATGCCGGTCTTTTTCGAGCACGTCGAAGTGCCGGCCGCATAACCACCACCACAGGAGAGCGACATGGCCAACAAGCCCACACGAAATATCACCCTGAGTCCGAGACGCATCCTGGTGCCTGGCCGTGAGGACGAGGTCTGTGGACCCCTCATGATCCGCCACCCGGAACTGCCGGGCGGCTCCGTCGAGCTGGCACCACTCAAGGGCGTCGCCATCGACGGCGACGTCTGGGCCAAGCTGGAGAAGCTGCCATCCATCGCAGCTCGCATGGCCACTCACGAGTTGTTAGTTGCATGAACACCAGGACACTCATCACGACGGTCATCGCACCTCAGCTGGCGAGCGTCGACGGTGAGGTCATCGACGTACACATCGAGCTTGCCTCGATGGAGTGCGACGCAAGTCTGTGGGGGGCGACCTACCAGCGTGCGGTGGCATTACTCGCAGCGCACAGCTTGACCATCACTGAGCGCAACGCTGAGTCCGGCACGGCTGGCGCAGGGTCTGGTGCAGTGACGTCCCGCAAGGCGGGCGACCTGTCCATCACCTACGGTGCAGCTCTCGGCGTGATCAGTTCCGACGCGACCTATGCCACGACCTCATACGGGCTGGAGTTTCTGCGCCTGCGTCAGCAGCTCGGGTCGATGGCATTCGTGGCAGGCAGATAGTTCGGCGAATGAGCGCCGGACACCCCGGACAATCCGGACGAAATCCGAGATGTCCGCCCCGCAGGAGATTGAGCGATGGCAACCAACACCGGCAGAGTCCGCGTCAAGGATAGGGGCTGGGACCAGTTCAAGCACGACCTCCGGGCGCTTCGCGGTACGACCATCACCGTGGGCATCCATGGCGATGAGCCAGACCGGCAGGACGGCGAGAGCAATGTCGTCATCGCCGGCGTGCACGAGTTCGGAAGCAGCGACGTTCCTGCGCGGCCGTTCGTGCGGCCGACGTTCGACAGGAACCGCGAGCGGTACCGCAAGCAGCTGAGGGGTGCGGTCATCGCCTACACCCGCAAGGGCATGCCGCTGAGGCAGTCGCTGGCCATGGTGGCGATGGGCATCACCCGCGACGTCCGGAACACCATCCGGAGACAGGGCGAACCGGCAGGCTCGTTCGTGCCGCTTTCGCCGTGGACGCTCAGGCGGAGGAAGCTGCGACTGCGGAGCAATGGAGGACGTCCGAGGAACTCGAAGTTCCGTGGCCATAAGGCCCTCATCGACACCGGACAGATGATCAACTCCATCGCCTGGGTCATCCGGCGCAATGGCGTTCCAGTGGAGCGAGGTGACGTCTCATGATTCTCGGAACCGAACCCATCACCGTCCGTCGATTCGGGGCGCGTACGATCGTCGGCGGCCGTCAGGTCGACGGTGAGGTCACAACGACAATCATCAACGCGTCGGTGCAGCCAACCAAGGGGCGCGACGTCGAGCACCTACCGGAGGGGCAGCGCCAGTCGGTCGAGCAAAAGGTCTACACGCGGACCGAGCTGCTGGCAGCGGACCCGACGACGACGCCACCACGGCAGAGTGACGAGCTGCTCATCGATGGTGAGACGTATGAGGTCGTCGAGGTGCATCGCCAGCGGACCATTCTGCCGCACTACCGAGCGCTGTTGATGCGGAGGGCAACGCCATGAGCACAGCGGAATCCAGGCTGCAGGGCCTCCGCGATTGGGTGGTCACCGTGACCGAGCTCGCGGACGACCATGTCGTCGTTGCTCCCTTCGATGCGACTCGACCGTCGCTCCCCTATGCGACGCTGCAGGCGGTCGGTCCATCGATCGCACCGGTGCATGACGAGGCGCATGTCGACCTCGATGACGACCTCGATGATGGCAACGGCATTGAGCGCATCAGGGGCCACCGCAAGACCACCTATGACCTCAATGTCTACGGCCTGACGCTCGGCGTCGACGACCTCGTCGAGGCCGTCCGTCACTCAATGCAGTCGCCCAGCCTCCGCGAGGAGATGCGCAATGCCGGCCTGCAGATTCTCGCTGTCGGCAATCCTCGCGACCTGTCAGAGCTGGTCGATACAAGGCACGAGCGGCGAATGCAGTGCGAGATCACTGTCGGCTATGCGCTGCAGTGGACGCGCACCGTCGCGACCATCGAGCAGGTCGTGTTCACCGGCGAGGTGCTGAACACGCCAGACGCCGAGGGAGTGGAGTTCGTCGTGGAGGCCGGCGCGGCGGTCCCGCCTGAGACGCCATAGCAGGGGCATCACGTAGGGTGTGGACGTTGTTCAAGCACACTCACGGAGCCGTCACATGCCCGCAAATCTCGACGACATCGTCATTGACATATCGGTCCTGCTGTCCGGTTCTCCGGTCACTCGGGCCGGGTTTGGGACGCCTTTCATCGGCGGCCCCAACAGCGCGTTTGCCGCGTCTGCGCTGGTGCTCGCTTTCACGTCGTTGGCTGCTGTCGTCGACGGTACCGGGCTGACGACTGCTGACCCGGAGTACCTCGCCGCCCAGGCAATGTTCGGCAGCGGTATCAGTCGCATCAAGATCGGCACCCTGCCTGACCGGGTCGCCCAAGTCGACACGTTCACCATCGGCACAGCTGCAGATGGCGACTGGGTCCTGAGCATCGGCGACGTCGACTACACGTTCACCGCATCGGGCGACAACGAGGCGGCCATCGCTGCCGGCCTCCGAGCGCTGGTCGATGCGGACGGCACTGGCGTGGTGAACGATTCCGGCGCAGGGGCTGAGGTCATTCTCACTGCCAAGATTGCTGGGCGCGCATTCACGGCCACGCTCGTCGCGCCCGGCTCCGGAGCAAACTCGAAGGTATCGACCACGGCAAACGTCGACCTCGCGACCGGCCTCAATGCCATCGTCTCCGAAGACGGCGACTGGTACGGCATGGTTCTGACCTCGCGTGTCGAGGAGGACATCCTGCAGGCCGCAGCATGGGTCGAAGCCCAGAAGCGGCTGTTCATCGCTCAGAGCGCGGATACCGCCATCGGCACCAGCGCAACAGATGATGTCGCAAGCCTGTTGCAGGACTCGACCTACGGCCGCACTGCTCTCATTTTCCATCAGACCTCCAGCGCTCGAGCTGACGCTGCCTGGCTGGCCAACCGGCTGCAGGCAGACCCGGATGCGACGAGCACGACGTGGGCAAATACGACGCTCGCAGGCGTCGCCGTTGATACGCTCAGCGCCACACAACGCGACCTCGCACTCGCAAAGAAGGCGAACGTCTATCTACCCCTCTTCGGTGTGGCCATCACCCACGATGGCACGCTCGCCAGTGGCAAGTACATCGACGAGCGGTTCATCGCTGACTGGCTGGAGGCACGGCTGGGTGAGGATTGCGCGCAGGCCATCATCGATGCGTCGGCGAGGCGGTCCAAGATTCCGTACACACCGGGAGGCTTCGCGGTCTTCGAGTCCATTGTTCGTGCTCGATACGCCCAGGGTGTGCGGGTCGGTCACTTCGCTGACGATTCGCTGACTCTGACGATTCCGACGCCAGCCCAGCTCGTACCGGCAGACCAGACCGCCCGCATCTTCCGGTTCAGCGGGTCGCTGCTGCTCGCCGGCGCCATTCACCGCATCCAGTTCAGCATCGCTGCGAACGCCGCATAAGGAGGCCCCATGCCACTGATTCCCGAAGGTCTGAAGACCTACAGTCCGCGAGATGTCACGGTCCTCATCAGCGGCGTGCCGATTGGCGGGTTCGCTGACGGGACGTTCGTGGCCATTGAGTTCCCTGAGTCCTTTACGGTCCAGAAGGGTGCGCAGGGTGCGCACACCCGGAGCCGTGTCGCAGACGCATCGGCGACGATGACGCTCACCTTGCAGCAGACGAGCTCCAGCAACGCGATTCTCGCCGCCCTTTTGGTCGCAGATGTAAGCCTCAGCGCCCCGTTTTCCGTGCTCGTGCGCGATAACCTCGGCCTCGACCTGGTCGCAGCTCCTCAGTGCTACATCACTCAGCGCCCGTCGCTGGAGTTTGGCGCTGATGCAGGCAACCGAGAGTGGGGTATCACCATGCACAACGTCGCCGGCGGCGCGCTGGGGCAGGTATAACCCATGACGGCAGCCATCACCCGCACCATCAAAGACGACAAGGGCGTCGAGCACCAGTACCACTTGGTGCAGTTCGGCGCGTTGCAGGGCATCAGGCTCGGCTCGCAGTTCATGGAGCTGGTCGCTGGCTCGCTCCAGCTCGAGGGCGGCGTGTCCTCCATCATCCGCGGCGGCGTCCGCGCACTCGCCACGGTGGGCAACGAAGCCTACCTGCTGGAGATGGTGAGCCTCTGCAGTCGTGACGGAGAGCGTCTCGACCAGAGGCATGTCTTCGAGGCGGCCTATCAGGCCAACTACGGCGAGCTGCTCCGTGCACTGGAGTTTGTGGCGGAGGAGAACTTTGCGGGTTTTTCCAGCGCCGTCGGGGACGTGATCGGCCGGCGGCTGGTATCGATGCTGGCACCGCAGCCCGGGTCCAACGAGTCATGGCTGGCCGCCCTGCTCACTGGGTTCTCTGGCCCATTGTCCGAGCCCAGCTCGGCACATGGCTCGAAGTCTCCCGACACTGGACCCTGACCGACGTCTTCGGCGCGCTCGAGTACCTCGATGCGCAGGCGGAGATACAGGCCATCCTCACCCCACCAAAGCCAGCGAGTAAGAAGTGAGTGGAGCGCTGAGAGAGATAGTCGGCCTGCTCGGGTTCGACGTCGACGAGCGCTCCATCGTGCGAGTCGACAACCAGCTCGACCGCTACCAGCGGCGCGTGGCTGAGGTCACTGCGGCTCAGCAGCGTATGAGTCTCGGGCTCTGGGCTGGTATCGCTGCGGGGCTCGCGGCAAACGCGTGGTATCAGGCCAACTCGGAGGCCCAGACCCTCGCCGCCTCCCTTGACCTGGTCACTGGTAGCGCTGAGGGCACCGCGCAGGCGATGGCGTTCGTGCAGGAGTTCGCACAGCTGTCTCCA
>Ga0307983_1000729_pt1 | contig 16014 bp, 14 predicted proteins | sample OrgLakmetagen991_FD_201845 | JGI IMG/M metagenome (GOLD analysis project Ga0307983, IMG submission 201845) | Saline water microbial communities from Organic Lake, Antarctica - #991 | ecosystem: Environmental > Aquatic > Non-marine Saline and Alkaline > Saline | place: Antarctica: Organic Lake...
ACCGAGTGCTCAAAAAGCACCAACAAGTGAATCGTCGGGGCCGCATGAAACCGCCGCGCAAGGTCCCTGAGCCCACCAGCTTTACCGCCACAGGCCCGAACCAGGTGTGGAGCTGGGATATCAGCTATTGCCCCTCAGAGGTGCGCGGTCAGCACTGGTACCTGTACCTGATCATGGACATCTACAGTCGCAAAATCGTGGCTTGGGAAATCCACGAAGCAGAGTCTGGCGAGCTTGCCAAAAAGCTCATTGATCGAGCTCTGTTGCGCGAGAGATGTTGGCAAAACCCACCGGTGCTGCACTCAGATAATGGCGCTCCGATGACGTCCTACACTCTGAAAGCGCGGCTGGCAGAACTGGGTATGTTGATGTCGCACAGCCGGCCCAGAGTAAGCAACGATAACCCGTACTCAGAGTCGTTGTTCAAGACGCTGAAGTACTGCCCGAAGTGGCCCGCCAAAGGCTTTTCATCACTAACGGCGGTGCGCGAATGGATGCTGTTGTTCGAGCAGGCCTATAACGAAGAGCACCTGCACAGCGGCATCAACTTCGTCACGCCCGCACAACGGCACCATGGTGTTGATGCAGAGTTGTTAGCCAAGCGTGAAGCGGTTTATGAACGAGCAAAGAGTCTGAATCCCAAGCGCTGGTCTGGTAACATTCGAAACTGGGAAGTTGCCGGAGCCGTATCGCTCAACCCTGGAAAATTGCAGGAAATTGAGCGCAATAAACAGGCTGCTTAAGTGCAGCTATTTGGACAACTGGGTTGCAAATCACCGCTGCAATCACCTCATGGGTATCAATTTTCAACTTCGAAAAGATCTTCGAAAGCTCGTTCATCAACGCAATATTAAGATCGCGCTGAGTGTTCTCAATGACCTTCGCCGCCTCGGCCACTTTAATAGAACTCGCTTTGTGGGTGCCCGCGGTAATAATTTCGGCATAAAGCGCGTTTACTTCATCGGCAATGGCAGGCGTTGACCCAGAGGTTACTTTTATAATGGACGCCACCCGATGCTCTTTGTCACCCGGGTTAATACGTTCGGGGCTGTAACCGGCAAAAAAATCTTTATTGAAAGTCAGGCCAGACATTTTTTCGAGAATGGGAACGCACACTTCCTCGGTTGCGCCCGGGTAAACCGTGGATTCATAAATCACAATATCGCCGGACTTCAGAACACGGCCAATACTTTCGCTGGCTTTCACCAGGGGCGTCAGGTCCGGAGATTTGAATTCATCAATGGGCGTGGGCACCGTCACAATATAAATCTGGCAATCCCGGATACCGTCAAGTTCTGCCGTAAACGAAAGACCTTTGGCCAGCGCCAGTTCATCACCGGACACTTCCCGGGTATAATCACTGCCGCCCTTCAGATCCGCAATCCGCTTTGAATTGATATCAAAACCGACAATCTCGCGCTTCTCGCCAAAAGCCACAGCCAATGGCAGGCCCACATATCCCAGCCCAACGACGGCGATTTTTTTCATAAAGACAATAATCCTTTACTGGCAAATAAAAATATTCAGGCCAAACGGGGGATAATTATCCCTGTTAGTCCCGCAGAATGAAATTGGCATTCAAGAGATTTCTTCGCACTGTCATCCCCATGCACGATCCGGATTTCCGAGGGCTGCGGCTCAATGCCCGCTGCAAACCGCACCAGGTGCGACTGGCCGGCATGGGCGGAATAACCGCCCACCTGACGAATGCGGGCGCGGATTTGGTAACGTTCGTCATCCAGCTCAACCCACCCGGCCCATGGCGGACCCGCTCGGTGGCCTCAGCATCCCAGAAGGGTTTCAGGTTGCGGTAGATATCGGTGAAGGTGGCGGCAAGCGGGGAGTCGACGATCATGGCATGAACCGGTCACCCCAGTCACCGCTCCGTGGTGTTTTATGTCGATCATAGTCCTTTATTTCTCTCCGGGAAGTTCTCTATTCGGATGTTCCGCATCCATGCAGTCCTATTCAATCAATACGCCGCTTGGCTTTCCGATATACATCGGCTCTCTCACGTTTTCCGACAGCCACAACCGTCACCGTTACAGTCTCGTCCTCAACTTCATAAACGAGCCTGTAGCCGACACTTTTGAGCTTGATCTTATAGCAATCATCGAATCCTGAGAGCGCATCCGAAGGAATCCGAGGCATTTCAAGCCGCTCTGCAAGCTTCTTTTTGAACTGCTTCCTGATAGGTTCAGCGAGCTTTTTCCATTCTTTTAAAGCAGACGCTTTGAACGCAAGCTGGTACTTAAAGGTCACTCAGCTCAACCCTGACACTCTGCTCTGCACGACGTTCGCGAACAATCGCTGCAAGACTCTGATCGTCAAGGCGCTCTAGCATGGCTTCATACACATCGGCTGGAACACAGTAAAAAACAGGCTTGTTCCGGTTGAGTACCGCCACAGGGAAGCCATCCCCATCACGAACTGTCGCCATAGGATTCTTTTTCAGCTCAGACACACTGGCAGTCACTTCGGAATAGATTGGACTGGTCATAATAACACCTAAAGACCTATTAACTGGTCTTATATTACGACAACGAAAGCACATCAGCCAACCTATTCTTGACGGGCTTCGGGAACAGGCGGGGAAGCTGAGATAGGTTGTCGGATCACGCCTTCGGATACCCCAACCTACAGGCTTACCGTCAAAAGCCCCAGACAAAAGGAATCAGCGATATGGCCGTGGCGCCCACCAACAGGCTCAGCGGAAAGCCCAGGCGCACGTAATCCATAAACTGGTACCGGCCCGGGCCGTACACCATCAGGTTGGTCTGGTAGCCCAGCGGCGTTATGAAAGACGCCGATGCGGCAAACATGACCGTCACAGCGAAGGGCAGAAAGTTAACATCGAGCTGTTCAGACACCGCCAGCGCGATGGGAAACATCAACACGGCGGCTGCGTTATTGGTAATGGCTTCGGTAAACGCCGCCGTCAACACATACACCAGCGCCAGTGCCAGCCAGGGGGTAAGAGGCCCGAACACACCCAGCAGGCCGCCGGCCACCCAGACGGCCGCGCCGGTTTCGGTCATGGCGGTACCCAGCGCAAAAGACGCCGCAATCACCACCAGCACCGGTAAATCCACACTGCGACGGGCGCGGCTGGCGGTGATGCAGCCGCTGACAATCATCGCGCCGGCCGCCAGAAACGCCGCTTCCATAATCTGCAAAAGCCCGGACGCGCTGACAAGCACCATCAATAACAGTATACCCAGTGCCCGGGGCGCCCGGTGAAAATCCGGCGGGGTGGAATCGTTCAGGGCGCTGACCAGAAGAAAGTCCCGGCGGAAACGATACTGCTCCACAAACTGATGGCTGGCCTCCAGCAGCAGGGTGTCGCCCATTTTAAAGGTGATATCACCCAGCTTGCCGGATACCCGATTGCCGTCCCGGGATACCGACAGAATCGCCGCGTTGAACCGGGTGCGGAAGCGGCTTTCACGAATCGTTCTATTCAGCGCCGGGAATTCCTGCCCCAGAACCACCTCCACCAGGCAGCGCTGATGGTTCGCCAGGTCCAGCTTCTGGATACTGGCCTGGGCCGGCTTCAGGCCCTGAATCCGGCGCAGTTCGCTGGCGCATTCCGGGGCCCCCACAAAGTACAGCTTGTCGCCAGGCTGCAGCATCCGGTCCGGCTCGACCGCCGTAATCAATCGCCCGCCCCGGTCAATCTCGGTCAGATACCCATAATTCAGCGCCCGCAGGCCCGCCTGTGCCACCGTCTTGCCCACCAGCGGGCCGGTGGCTTCCACTTCCACCTCTACGCCGTATTCCCGAACCGCCTCCAGCTCTTCCTTCATACCGCCGCGGTCAGGCAATATCCGGGAAGACACCAGCACCAGATAAGTGCCACCAACCAGCAGAAGCGGAACACCCACCCAGGCCAGCTCGAACAGCCCCAGGTTGATGCCCAGCCGCGCCTGCAGCATGCCGTCCACCACAAGATTGGTGCTGGTGCCAATCAGCGTGCAGGTGCCGCCCAGAATCGCGGCATAACTCAGGGGTAACAGCAGGCGGGAAGCGGGAATACCCAGGCGCTGGGCCCAGTCCTGGATGGCGGGGATGAACATGGCCACAACGGCGGTGTTGTTCATGAAACCGCTCAGAATACCGGTGGGGGCCAGCATCCGGAACTGGGCGCCTTTTTCGGTCTTCGGGTGGCCCAGAAGCAGGCGCGCAATCCACTGCACCGCGCCCGTCTCCTTCAGCGCAGCCGCCACCACGTAGAGCGTGGCAATGGTAATCACCCCAGGGTTGCCAAAACCGGCCAGCGCCTCAACCGGCCCCAGAATGCCGGTAATCAGCAGGAATGCCAGAGCCGCCATCAATACCAGATCGGCGGACACCCTGGTTACGACTAGCGCCCCCAGAACCGTAAAAAGAGTGAGTAACGTCAGAACGGCTTGCCATTCCATGGGGAGTTCATCCAACCAGTATCAAACTGAAAAGCGCAAGCCCAGAAAAGAAAGGTCAGGCCGCGTGGCCACGCCTGGGGCGCGCCTGGTCCCCTTGTCCAACCAACAAACCTTGAACACTGATGTCCTCGTCCAGAGAATCCCAGTGGATGCCGTGAACACTCATCTCAAAATCTTCACGGGCACTTTCATCAGCGTGAAGCAAACGCGGAAACCAGGCCAGCGGCGCACCGATTGTCCGTCCATCCGAAAGCCTGACCCACAGATTGTCTTCATCGAACCAGACCTTTTCAGGCGAAGTAGTCATGCCACGCATCCTCTAAAATTTGCCGGTTGTCCTCCGTCAGCTCCAACAATACCCGAATCGTACGGGCATCAAAACCATCGTTACGCGCCAGAGATACGTCTGGTGACAACCAGAACTTTGCTTCTTTGCCCGAAGATCGAACATGAATGTGGGCGGGTTCAAGCTGATTTCCTTCGTTTGAATAGAAGAAAAATTTGAAACTCTGATGCCTGAAGACGACAGGAATACTCAAGCTCCGGAGGTTTTGGGCGACGTAAAAATCAATTGCCGGTCAAGAAGATAGCTGATTAGCCGGTCCACGCACTGCTCAACCGACATCTGCGAGGTATCCAGGCGCACTTCCGGCCGTTCGGGTTGTTCGTAAGGGGAGTCAACGCCGGTGAAGTGTTTGATCTTGCCGGCGCGGGCTTTCTCGTAAAGCCCCTTCGGATCCCGCTCTTCACAGGTTTCCAGTGGCGTATCCATAAAGACTTCTACAAATTCCCCCGCCGGAAACAGATTGCGCACCAGCCGCCGGTCGCTGGCAAAAGGCGAAATAAACGCGCTGAGCACAATCAACCCGGCATCGGTGAACAGCTTGCTGACCTCGCCAATACGGCGGATATTCTCCACCCGGTCCTCATCCGAAAACCCCAGATCCTTGTTCAACCCGTGCCGAACATTATCGCCATCCAGCAGGAAGGTATGATACCCGCGCTCGTACAGGGCCACATCCAGTGCGTTGGCAATGGTGGACTTACCGGAACCGCTCAGGCCGGTGAACCATAAAAGACAGGGGCTTTGATTTTTGGGGGCCGCCCGGTCTGCGCGAGTGACCTTCTGGTGATGCCAGACAACGTTTTCAGTCATTAATCAGCTACCCTGCTTTTGAATGGATATACCTTCCCGGGGTCTACCTTCATGGGGGCTGCCTCTGTGGGGTCTGACCCTACGGGGTCAGACCCCGTATCGCTACGCCAGACCAGATCCTCCAGCCCGCCATTCGGCGCATAACCCGTCTTCGCGTTCTTTAGCACCTCGATCAACGCCGCACAGTCAAAAGTCTCGCTGGCCCGCTGAAGCTGGCTGAGCGCCTCCTCAACCTGATCCCAGTGCATGGACGCCTCCCGCGCCATCAGAATCCGCGGGTGAACGGTACCCTGGGGGTCATCGCCAATCAGCAGCTCCTCGAACAGCTTCTCCCCTGGGCGCAGCCCGGTGAAGCGAATCTCGATGTCGCCTTCCGGATCGTCTTCGGTTTTCTCCTCCAGCCCCATCAGGTGGATCATCCTGCGGGCCAGATCCGCGATTTTCACCGGCTCACCCATATCCAGCACAAACACCTCACCGCCCTGCCCCATACTGCCGGCCTGCAGCACCAGCTGGCTGGCTTCGGGGATGGTCATGAAATAGCGGATAATGTCCGGGTGAGTGACGGTCACCGGCCCACCGTCGCGAATCTGATCACGGAACAGCGGCACCACAGAGCCGGACGACCCCAGCACATTGCCGAACCGCACCATGGAAAACACAGTGCCGGATTGGCGCTCCGCCAGGCCCTGCAACACCAGTTCCGCCAGGCGCTTGCTCGCGCCCATCACATTGGTGGGGCGAACCGCCTTGTCGGTGGAGATCAGCACAAACCGCTCAACACCGGCGGCAATGGCGGCTTCGGCCACGTGCAGAGTGCCGAACACATTGTTCTGCACCCCCTCAATCACGTTCTGCTCCACCAGCGGCACATGCTTGTACGCGGCGGCGTGGTAAACCGTTTCCACGCCAAAGCCCTTCATTACGGCCTCACACCGGCGGCGGTGGTTCACACTACCCAGCAGCGGGTGAATCTGCACATCCAGGCCTTCAATGTTATTGATGGCCTGCAGCTCGCGCTCAATGGCATATAAGGAAAACTCGGACTGCTCGAACAACACCAGCGCCCGGGGGCGATGCTGGATAATCTGCCGGCACAACTCGGAGCCGATCGAACCACCCGCTCCCGTGACCATCACCACCCTTTTATACAGGCTACGAGCGACAATGGCCGAATCCGGCCGCACCGGATCCCGCCCCAGCAGATCCTCAAGTTCCAGATCCCGGATGTCGTTAATGCGCGCCTGCCCCGCCACCAGCTCCGACATGGACGGTACCGTCTGCACGGGCACGGAAAGGGGTTCCAGCTCTTTCAACAGCCGTTTGCGATCCACACCGGAATCCACATCCAGCGCCAGCAGAATGCGCTGCACCCGGTATTTGGGCAGGTGCTTCGCCACATGGCTGATGCCAATCACCGGCAAACCGTTAATCAGGGACTTGTGGTTGGCCCGTTCAAAGGTCACAAACACCACCGGGCGGTATTCCGTACCCTGCTCCAGGGCCGAGGCCAGCTGCATACCGGTTTCGCCAGAGCCCACAATCGCCACCGCCTCTTTGGCACGTTGCCTGGGATGATTCACAATCATCCGAACGCCCAGGCGGGTACCGCTGACAAACAGAAATGCCAGGGCGCCATAAATAATCGGCACGGAACGCGGCACAGAAACCTGCAACATGAAACCCAGCACCACCAGAGATACACTGGATGCGATGACCCCGTAAATAATCGTCAGGAATGCGCGGTCGCCGAGGTAGCGGATCACCGCCCGGTAGAGGCCCAGGCGGATGAAAACCCCAATTGTAAAGACGACCGTGATCGCCGCCACAAGAAGCTGGTCATGCGTCGGCAGCCAGAGCTGCTGTTCGAGGCGCAGGGCATACGCGGCCCAGATGGCGAAAAACAGGAAAAACGCATCTGAGCACAAAGAGACCACCCGCTTCTGAAAACGGGGCAGGTCCAAAAACGCCCTGACCAGAAAGTTACTACGCCCGTACTTAACTGTCTTGCCTCCGCTCAAATCGTTATCTCCATACAACCTGTTTCAACACTTGGACCGTGCAATTCATGTTTACCGTGGCCAGGGCCGGGTAACGCCTGGGTGTGATTTTAAATGTTTCATAGTTTTAAGACCATACGGCTACCGTAATTATGGCCGATATTCCAAGAGCATTATACCCTTTATCGACCCACCAGGCGCCCCACGATCTCCTTGATGGCCCGGCTACTGCCATCCAGCGCCGCGGTATCTGGCAGCCACTTGCGCCAGCCCGGCAAGGCTGTGACTTCGTGATCGGTCGCAGCCGGAATCACTTCAATTCCCTGCGCCTCAAACAGTGCCCGCGAGCGGGGCATGTGCAACGCAGAGGTCACTAGCAGAATACGATTAATGCCCCGCCGCGCCAGAATGTCTGCGGTAAAATCGGCATTCTGGGTTGTATTCCGGCTTTCCTCTTCCAGAAGGATATCAGAGTCCGGCACGCCCAGTGCCCTGATAAACTGCCGCATTGATTCAGCAGAAGACGTGGCACTGAATTGTGGGTCGTGACCACCACTCAAAATAATCAAGGGCGCCTTGCCAGCCTGATACAAACGGGCTCCGTGCCATTCCCGGTCTGAAGCCGGCCCAAGATCGGGGTAGGATGAACCGTAGCGAATTGGCGCTGTACCGCCACCCAGAACCACGATAGCACCGGCGGACGGCAGGGCACTGGCGTCGGTCGCCGGGTGGTGACTTTCAAGGTAACCGCGGATGGCATAACTGGTAACCGGCAACGACCAGGCCAACAGCCAGGCTAAAGACAACACACCCAAGGCCAAGGCCAGGCGGCGAAAGCCCGATAAACCGGCAACCATCGCCAGCAAACCACCCAGCAAGGCGGAGCCCAGAGGAGAAATAATGGCGATAGCAAACTTTGAAAGTACAAACATAAAACGCTCTTTTTGTCGCCAATGCGCGGATCCTGCCCAACACCTTGGATGATCTGTCGGGTGCTCAGATCGTGGCGGGCCTGCTTAATAATACTGCTGGGTCCGGCATCCTGGCTTACGCTGCGAAAAAAGAAGCGATGAAGGCAGAGCGCAAGACCTGACCCCAAATCCCTCAATAGACTCACCCAACCAGCAGGTCTCGGTTCTGATGGTACGTTTGATCCAGCTGCTGTTGGATTAAACGAATCGTCTCTGAACTCACGCCAAGTTTCTTTGCGACCGCAGAAAATTCGACCAAAGTATCCGCCACGCGCTGAACGTCCTGGCGTGCTTGCGGCCAAGAGGCATACCCAGCCCCCGCAGCAAGCCGCTTTAGCACCTTCAATGGCGGTTGTTTGCCAAACCCAGCGTAGCCTGTCGCATGCTCCCCAAAACGGCCAGGGCTGAAGGTGACATCATAAAACGGTGCTGGCAGCCATTCGCCGTCATCGCTTTGCAGAAAAGCCCAGTTTTTGCTGTGATCATCCTGATTCACAGCAAGCAAATTGAACACCGCACGCCTGAACTGTAGCTTCGCGGCTTGAGCGCCACGGCATAATTGCCCGCTGGCCTTGATCAAATCCTCATAATCCAGACTTGGTGCGCGAAAATCCGCATCCAGCAATCCACAGGCGCTGTGTAAGTGCACGCAACCGGGCACATCCTCTGTGCGCCAGACCCGGTCAAAACGCTCAACGGCTAACCACGCCCTGGCGCCCGATTTTTCCGGAGCCGGCAGCAACTGCCAACTGGGAGGCTTCAAGCCAGCGGCTTCTGCCAGCGACAGATAAGCCGCCTCACACAATCCTTCTTCGTGCCCTAACGATAAGTTGGCCGAGGTAAATTTTACCAGCCAGGCTTCATCGCCTCCCTTTGCCCGGGTGCGACAAGCCTTGTAGTCCCCGGGCGCAAAATAAAGCTGCGCCTTTGGCCGTGCACCAGCCGAGCTGCCCGCTGCCACCAGCTCTGCCAGCACTTCGCTCGTTTGCCCATCAAACAGCGCCTGAGCATGAAGCCCAAGCTGCGCCGTATCCATCGACTTGTCATCGGCCTCAGGCATAAAGTCAGACACTGGCGTATAACTCAGCGCCCCACTGCCGGTAGCCCCCACAAATGCCAGCCGATCCATCGGTGTCACCTGCGCCGGCAACACACCCTGTTGTCGAAACACGCGATCCATTAACAACAGCCCCCAACCATCGGGCAAGGCATCGGCGAACACTCCGTGCAATCCGCCATGGGGGGCACGCGGTGCTCGCTGCACGCTCGCATCCCACTTGAGCGCGAACGGCGAAAGCGACCTGTGCTCAACGAGGTAGTCCGGATCGTACTGAAAATAAATCCCTTCGCGGTTCTGAGCCAACCCACCAACCCGGACCTGCTGGCCATTGGCGAATGTACGCCACACGGTTAACTGACGTACCGACGAAACACTCACTGGGAGAGTACCTCGTCGAGCGTCCGCGGGGCCGGCTTTTGCTCTGCGTCAAGCGTCAGGCCTTGAATCCGCTTAAGCTCATCAACGGATTGCCACAGCAACAAAAACTGACGCAATGAAATCTGCCCGGTGGTTTCAAATTTCTTGATCGTCGAAGCCGGCACCGTACTGCGCTCAGCCAACGCCGCCCGAGACCATTTCAACGCCTTCCGGCGCTGTTGCACGTAACCCGCCAGAGCCTCCTGGGCATCTCTTCCCGACAGCAGACTTAACATTGGATACTCCTGCGTCTATTACTCAACAAATTATAACATAAAAGACACAGTGGTAGCCAAAACCTGATCAGACCCCCTTCGTTGACATCCTCCCCCACCAAACGCCTTAACTGGCTTTTTGGAAGGGAATTCCTACTGCTAGACCCTGATGCCCCAGGGCGAGAATGTTCCTGGCCGCGTTCACGTCGCGGTACTAATGCGTGACACCACACGCATGACAGGCCCACTCTCTTATTCGCAAACCTTCCAGGCCCGAAGGGCCAGTGCGGCTGTTACACGCGCTGCAGGTTACGGTGATATAGGCTTCATTGATTTCCACGAAAACTCCACCAGCGTGCTCGCTTTTGTATGACAACAGAGTTCTCAGTGTTGACCAGCCGGCGTCCAGCACCGACTTGGCCATGTTCGTTCTTGCAAGACCCGAGCTGGACACGTTTCCGACACCGCGACACAAAAATACCAGCGGCCGTGGGCGTCCTCCACGAAGCAGCCCGAGCGAAAACGAGTTTTTCTTGCCCTGAAGGTGTGGCTTCCACCAAGCCTTTATAGATTCCAAGCAAGAGCCCTAGTCGTCGTATGGAACTTTCAGGTACGAGCTCTTCTGAAGACAGCCATGCTTCAATCTCACCCTCTGACTTTGCTCCCGCCAGAACTGCAACTTCCTGCCTGATCAGCCCAAGCTCACTCTGATGGTCGAGAATCCATCGCAGTGCGGCTATGCCATGCTTATTAGTTATGGTCATCAACAAAACTGTCCATGTTCAAAAAAACATCCACCAAAAAGCCGGTAGAATGCTCACATATTAAAAGGAAGCTAACCGACCACATTCACCTTTAAAAGCCGTGTCTACCATGCTCATCAACGACCAGCTGCTCACTCTGATTTTCGACACCAACACCCTCCAGCGAGGCAAGCGTTACTTCAGCCAGGGCCGGGTTCAACAACTTGCGATGGACATCGAGGGCATGAGCATTCAGGTGCTGCGGGCGAATGTTGTTGGCAACCGACCCCAGGCCTATCGCACGGAGGTGCGGTTTGATCGCTACACGCCTTCAAAGATCAACACGTATTGCACCTGCCCGGTGGGCGTTCACTGCAAACACGCGGTCGCGGTGATTCATCAGGCCAACTACAATGAGACCCTTGCCAGCAGCACCACTGACTCTAAATCCCCAAAAGCCGCAACCGAACACAACGCCGAAACCTGGCTGGAGCAAGCAACTTCAGCCACATCCTACCCGGCCAGGCCTCAAAGCCCCGAATGCCTCGTCTATCTGCTGAGACCCCAAATCAATGGGGGACGCCTGTCGGTAGCGGTGCACAAAGTGCGGCAGCGCAAAAACGGCGGATACTCCAAAGGCAGCTACTCAGCGGTCTGGAACCAATCGAACCTGGAAAACAACCGGCCTCGATACGTCCAGGACAGCGACCTTGCGCCCTTGACCTGGCTACAGGCGTTGCCCGCCTCTTACCGGGTCGAGCCCATTCTCCAAGGCAAGATCGGCGGCTATTTTCTGGAGGCAGCTTTGCAAACCGGCCGCCTGTTTCTGGAGTCCACCGCCAACCCACCCTTGCAGGCAGGCGATGGCATTGAAGCCGGCTATGAGTGGCTGCCCTTGCCGGGCAGCCGTCACTGGCAGCTGGTGCCCGAAGCGCTCCCTGAACACGTGATGTTGGTGAACACCGAGCCGCCGACCTACCTCGATGCACACAGCCATCGACTGGGGCCGGTTCACACCTCTCTAAACGCCGAAACCCGGGCGCTTTTAAACCAATGCCCACCCCTGAGCGAGGCGCAGCTGCAAGAAGCGTTGCCGGAACTGAGCCGGTTAATCGAGCAAACCGGCGCGACCTTGCCCGATGCCTTTCAGGCACCCACGATTATCGAAGCCGACCCACAGCCGATTTTGCAGCTGTATTGCATAGAGCCGTCCAAGCCTGGCGCCGTGCCCATTCTTTTAGCCCGCCTGCGTTTCGCATATCACGGGCATGCTGTGAATTACGCCGATCCGCAGGCTCGGGTATTGCTGCAAACGCCCACAGGCCCGATTCTGGTAATTCGCGATGAAGACCGGGAAGCGGACTTGCGGGATCAAGGGCTGCCCGGCTTCCAGTTCACCAGCACCCTGGCGAGCAATTCGGAGGATGCCACGATGAACGCCCTGCCCGAGTCGGCCCTGGTGGACTTCACCTTGCCCACCCGCAACCACTGGCTGGATTTCACCGCCTACCAACTGCCGCAACTGCATGCGCAGGGCTGGCAGATCGAAATGGATGAAAGCTTTGATTTGCCCGTCGTGGAGGTGGACCAGTTACAGGGCAGCCTGCGACCGGATTATGAGGCCCCCGGCTGGTTCGATGTCGAACTGGGCATTGATCTGGACGGCACCACCGTCGACCTGATCCCTTTATTGCATCAGGCCCTCGCTTACCTGCCCGCCTATATAGAGGGGGAAGGTGCCGATACGAACAACCTGCCCGACACCCTTTGGCTGCACAACGGCGAAACCCTGATTCGGGTACCGTTCGAGCGCATCCGGCCGCTGGCACACACCCTTTTGAGCCTGCTGGGGCGCGAGAGTAACGACACACTGAAACTATCCCGCCTGGACGCCGCCCAACTGATGGGCCACATTCGCGCGGATTGGGACAGCCACAGCGAGCTGAAGGCACTGAGCGAGAAACTAACAAATTTCCAGGCACTGGATGACATACAGCCGCCCGAAGCGCTTAACGCCCAGCTTCGCCCTTATCAGCAAGAGGGCCTGAACTGGCTGCACTTTTTACGGGAATTCGGCCTTGGCGGCATTCTGGCCGATGACATGGGTCTGGGCAAAACCCTGCAAACTCTGGCTTGTATCCAGTCCGAGAAAACCGCCGGGCGCCTGAACGCGCCGGCTCTGGTGGTCTGCCCCACCACGCTGATCACCAACTGGCAGGCGGAAGCTGAAAAATTCACCCCGGACCTGAAGGTTTTGGTGATCCACGGCCACCGGCGAAAACCACTGTTCGAGCAGGCGAGCAAGGCGGATGTGGTCATCACCAGCTATCCACTGATCAGCCGGGATATCGAGCGGCACACCGAACAAACCTATAGCCTGGCGTTTTTCGATGAGGCCCAATACCTTAAGAACCCGGCAACCGCCCTGGCCAAGGCGGCCCGAAAACTGCCCGCAGAGACGATCATTGCACTAACCGGCACCCCCATGGAAAACCACCTGGGCGAGCTGTGGGCCCTGTTTGATCTGATTCTGCCCGGCTACCTTGGCAACCGCAAAGCCTTCCAGGAACACTACCGAAAGCCGATTGAAGAACTCGGCGACCCCAGCCGTCAAGCCGAGCTCAGTCGCCGGGTGCGCCCGTTCATGCTCCGGCGCACCAAGGACCAGGTAACCCCGGAGCTGCCGGAGAAAACCGAGATCATCCGCCACGTTGAATTAAACCGTGAACAGCGCGATCTCTACGAAACCGTGCGCGCCAGCATGGACAGCCGCATTCGGGAGGTACTCAGTGAAAAAGGCGTGGGCCGCAGCCAGATCGAGATCCTCGACGCCCTGCTTAAGTTGCGCCAGATCTGCTGTCACCCGGCCTTGCTGAACAAGGACGAAAAAGCCCGCTCGGCCAAACTGGACGAACTGCTCTCGATGATCACCGAACTGCTCGAAGAGGGCCGGCGTATCGTTTTGTTCTCCCAGTTCACCAGCATGCTTGCGCTGATCGAACAAAGCCTGAAAGCAGCGGGCATCCACTATGAAAAACTCACCGGCCAGACCCGCAACCGCGCCAAACCGGTCGAGCGTTTTCAGAATGGCGAAAGCCCCGTGTTCCTGATCAGCCTCAAAGCCGGCGGCACCGGCCTGAACCTCACCACTGCGGATTGCGTAATTCATTACGACCCCTGGTGGAATCCTGCAGTGGAACAACAAGCCACCGACCGCGCCTGGCGCATCGGCCAGGACAAACCGGTCTTCGTCTACCGCCTAATCACCGAAGGCACTGTAGAGGAGCGCATGCACGCCCTTCAGGCCAGAAAAAGCCAATTGGCTGACGGCCTTTACGGTAGCAAAGACACCTTTGCCTCAGCGCTAACGGCGGAGGATATTTCGGTGTTGTTTGAAAAGTCTTGAGCGGTGGCGATAGCGCTGCTCGCGATGTGTCAGCAAGTAGGTGCTTATTCCCCGCTCACCGAGCAGATTCGCCGTATATATCGCGTTCTGGGTCGTGTTACAGCTGTGGGGTTCCAGTAACAGCGCGGAATCCGGCACACCCAGGGCCATCATAAACCGGCGCATGGCTTCTGCTGAGGACGGGGCACTGAATTCAGGGTCATGGCCGCCACTCAGTACCATTACCCTGGGTGGGAGTCTTTCTGCATCGTTGTCGTGCTTAGAACGAAGGTTTACAAAATCGTTATTTAACGGCAATAATTGCCGTGTTTTTTAATAAGTATAAACTTACAATATCACTCAGGTTTGCGTAACCTGTAAAACACGGCGTTAGTTACCGTATATTCAGGGTTCATCAATCCATGTCCAACACAGAATCCCGACAAAAACTGAGAAAGTGCCTACCCCTTAACATGGTGGCAACCAAGCAGTGGTTGCTTGACCAGGGCCTCGGTTTGCACTTTCTCGATAATGCCGTGCGCAGCAAGACTCTCCAGCCGCTAGCAACAGGGGTCTATGCCATGTATGAAGCAACCGCAAGCTGGCAGGGAGTTGTTGCATCCTTACAACGAATGTCGAAAGAGCCCATCCACGTGGGGGGACTGACCGCGCTAAATCTCGCCGGCCTATCCCACTTTTTGGAAGCCAATGCAAAAACTCAGGTAACGCTCTACTCTGACGCTCCCTTGCCCAACTGGTTAAACCGAATTTCTGTTCGTGCACAATTTGAATGGCACGGCACACGCAAATTATGGCCATCCTCAGTCATGACCACCGACTCAAAGTTTCTTCGTGAGTATCACTGGCACGAAGAACGGCCTGCCGTCGTATTTTCATGCCCCGAAAAGGCGATGCTGGAGGTATTGATGGATGTGCCATCAACCGTCAGTTTTGAGCACGCGGATGCGCTAATGCAAGGGCTTCACAACCTGTCACCTAGAAAGGTGAATGCACTCTTAACCGTCTGTCGCAGTGTCAAAGCTAAACGGCTATTTCTATGGCTGGCAGAACGCCATGAACATGCTTGGTTTAAACATCTTAGGCCCGATGAGTATGATCTGGGTTCCGGCAAGCGAGTAATAGCTGAGAACGGCAAGCTGGACGCTCAGTGGGCCATCACGGTACCCGGAGAAATGCACGGAGAGCGTAATGGTGGATAACCGAAACTATTACTATCAGCAAGTACAGCTACTGTTGCAGCTCATACCGTTTGTTGCAAAACATGAATGCTTTGCTCTGAAAGGTGGAACTGCCATCAACTTATTCATACGAGACCTTCCCCGCCTATCAGTGGATATCGATCTCGTATTCCTGCCAATGATGGAGCGCAAGCAGGCTCTAACAGTCATCAGAACTGCCCTTAGTGAATTAGCCGTTTCAATTCGCTCAAACGTTACCGGTACCAGCGTCGTAGAATCTTTCAGAGAGAAAGACGATGCTCTCCGTCTGACTATCAGTAGAGAAAAGTGCCAAATTAAGATTGAGCTTTCACCCGTATTGCGGGGAACCGTTTATGAGCCCTCCGTCATTCCCGTCAATGAAGCTGTGGAGGATGAGTTTGGCTTCGCAGAAATGCAGGTAGTTGC
>Ga0307983_1000730_pt1 | contig 15973 bp, 13 predicted proteins | sample OrgLakmetagen991_FD_201845 | JGI IMG/M metagenome (GOLD analysis project Ga0307983, IMG submission 201845) | Saline water microbial communities from Organic Lake, Antarctica - #991 | ecosystem: Environmental > Aquatic > Non-marine Saline and Alkaline > Saline | place: Antarctica: Organic Lake...
ATAGTACTGCGTGTTGATCCACAAACAATCCAGCAGCTTTTAGAGTTACGCTCGAAGACAGATAATCGCAAGAAAGACATCCTAGAAGCCGACCCAAAGCACATTGAAGAGTCTGTCACAGTATATGATGATCTCACAACGCTATTCCCAAAAGACTACATTCGCATTGATTGTGTCCGCAATAACACACTTCTAAAGCGCGAGCAGATTCACGATCTCGTATGGGCACAGATAGAGCCGCTATTACCAAGTCCAAATACAAGCGGTAAAGGAAGCGTCAAAAGGTACGAACATGATGCTGCTCAAGCACAGAAAACTATTGAAAAAGCAGAGCAACCATTAGTAGAGAAGCTAGAAAACGGTGCGACTGTCATGACTACTGCTGGCAAAAAGTACTTAGAAGACGCCGTAACTAACACAGAGTCGAATGTCTACGCATTTAGCGATCAAATGAGCCCTATTACTATTGCAGCAGCCATGGCACGTCTATCTAGGCGCGCAGATGATATGCGCGTCACGATATTAGATGAATTCTCAAGTTCAGAAGCCAAAAAAGATGAGGGTTTATTGCGCCGCGTTATTACTGCCTACGGAGATGATTCGGTGCAGCAACTAGTTGGACAGCATATTGTGGTTGAAGGTGCCAGCAACTTGCTGACAAAAAAACTTGAATGGGGAAGACTTGCATCATATCTTGAACAGTCAACACGATATATATTTTTTGACCAAAAAGATGAAACAGGTAAATACAAATATGTGACACCTAGCTCTATTACTGGAGAAACAAGAAAAACATATGAAAAGATTATAGACGAAATTTTTGATACCTATTCATCAATGGTGCGTGAACTCACCGCATATGTCAGAAGTAACTCATCGACTCCCGCAGCAGAGCAAGATGGTGCATGGAAGGGTGCGACTAGGGCCCAGGCATGTGATGCTATCCGCACAGTGCTGCCAGTTGCTACAAAATCTACCGTTGGTATATTCGCGTCGGGACAAGCGCTTGAAAGTCTCATTATGCACTTGCTCAGCGATGAACTTGTCGAATCGCGTGAAACTGGCCAGAAAATGCTCGACGAATCTCGCAAAGTATTGGCCACTTTCTTGGAGAGAGCCGACAAACCAGAACGCGGTGGTGCAGCGATTGCTTACCGGTCTAATACTAGAGAAGCCGTCAAGAAGCTAGCCAAAGACAATTTGGCTAAAACATACGCTGCAGACGAGCCAAAAGCCGTTGATCTTGTTGACCACTGGCCAGCTAACGAACTCGACTTGGTAGCTGATATGCTCTATGAACACAGTGATCTTCCGCTTCGCACAATAAAGCAAGAAGTCGACGCTTGGGACTATAGTAAAAAAGAAGATGTATTTAACACCTATATTGGTGAGAGATTAAATAGACGACATAAACCAGGTCGGGCAATGGAAAAAGCACATTATGCGTGGGATTTGGTCTGCGATTACGGCATATTCCGCGACTTGCAGCGCCACCGTATGGTAGACGATCTGACATGGCAACAACTCACGCCACGCTATGGCTACGACGTACCAGATTTGGTCGAAGAAGCGGGATTAACCGACAAGTTTCAGCATTGTTTTGACTTATCATTAAAACTTCATAGTATTTTGATAGAATCTGGACTAGAAGACGAAGCACAGTATGCAACACTGCTTGGACACAAGATGCGCTGGAAAATAATGTATAACGCACGCCAAGCTTTCCACTTTCATGAATTACGCACCACGCCGCAAGGTCATCCAGGCTATCGCAAGCTAGTCCGTGAAATGCACGAAAAAGTAGCCGAAAAGCACCCACTTATTGCACAAGCAATTAAATTTGTGAATCAAGATGAAGACCCAGCTTTAACCCGACTTGCAGCAGAGCGCTATACTCAATTTAAGTTACAAAATTTAAAATAAGGTTACACCTAAGATCTAATACTGTGCATCAAACTTTTACCTCTCTCAAGAGACTGGCCATTTACTCTTAAGTAGTCAGGCGATTGAGGATCGTTCGTCATACGTGATTTTCGGTCATATATTCTGTTGAGTGCCGCAATGTTTACATATTTTGAGCCAGACTTATACGCCGCACCATGTGCCAGTCTGCCCAAACGCGCTTCGTGCCTGATTTCTTTTGTTACAAATTGCACTTCTGAAGGTGTTTCGACGCCGTCGTGCATAATAATAAAAGTTATTTTGGCGACTTGATAAGCATCAGGATCTTTTGGAACAGCATCTAAATACTCATCTGGGTCCAATCCAGCTTCAATGAGAGCTTTTCTAACTTGTTGCAAGTATTGCTCATCGCCTTGTGCATAAATTGCTTTTTTCTTACTATGAGCTGGAAGTAATTTCACAACTCCTCTACTTTCTAGTAATTTCATTTTAATCGCCATGCTAGCAAATGCTTCTGAACTTGCAACTATATCATCTTCGATAATTGTTGCTGCAAAAGTATCCATAGGGTCTTCGCCATCATATCTATCAATCTTTGCTGCAAGTGAACCAATACTTTTTATACGAAACTTGCCCTCTGCGCACCTATTTGCTTGATCAGTAAATCGAAAATCACCAATATCAAGCAGAGACTGCTCGACGACATTATCGATATCATATTTGCCGCTCCCAATCATGACTTCAAACATCTGATCAACACTCATTTTACGGGCATCGCTGTGGAGACGTTTTGCTTGATCTAACTGTGCAGTCTTGCCTAATTTTCTAAACCGAGTTTGCAATGCAGGATCTCGAATAGCCATTGCTATTCCATCGTATCCCACTATTTCAAAGAATGGCGCACTAAACGACAGACCTTCAATCGCATCTTTAAATTGAGCCATCTCATTTACTGGAGGAATATTTAGCTTATCTATCATTTCCGAGCCATGCACTAGTAGGGTCTCTAGGTTGACCTCTTCACCTAAGTCCGCCATAGATTCTATATCGGGCATTGGTGATGGTATTTCCCAGTAACTTGCTGGAATAAAGCCATCTTCGAAATCTCCAGAAGACCAAGTAGATGCCCCTTCTAATAAATCAATAGCTGGCCCATGTCTGTAGTTTTCAGCCGTTGCTTCTACAATTGAAAGACCTCCTAAAAGACAGCACACATACATACCATGGTAGTCAGAGCGAGTTTCCATATAGTTAGAGAGCGAGTTTTTAGCTGATTCTCTTATGATTTGGTTAGGATGACTCTCCATTCTATCTACTAGGTCATGCACAATAGCAACATCGTAGACTAGATCGTCTACCTGTTTCCCAGCAAAGCCATTGACGTATCCAGCTACTCTTGCTGAATGCTCAACGGTTCGTTTTCTTATAGCTGGATCATCAAAAGTAGCACTAAAATTTTGTACTGCTTCAATTGCTTCAGGAGAAGCGTGGTCCATTCCTTGTTGTATTAATAAGTCTTGCATAATATCTAATTGTATTTTATAATATCACATTTATTACAAATTTACAATTATATTTGATGTAAACTTGACCTACGACGTAACATATAGTACTTTTTAAGTGTGATGTTTATATCTAGCTATTCAACAAAGCGCAATCTGTCAGTCGTCATTCTGGGACGAGGCTGTGCTATGTATTTGGATCGAAGCTAAACAAACATAACCACGCACAGCCAATAACACAAAGCTTCGATCCAATCGAAGCTTTTTAAATTATGGAGAAAATAAGATGACATTATTAGACGACGCATATAGGGCCTTCGCCACGGAGGAAGCTATGACCATAGCAAAAGTTGACGGCATGTTAAACACGAATGAACACCTAGGTTTGGGTAGAATAACTGACGCAGAGAGAGATTTTGGTGAAACCATGGGACCAAATGGAACATTAGCAGGTGAGGCTCGGGATGCCGAATTTTATGATACTACTCAAAAAAACGGCTCGGCAGTCGTTAACCTTTCTAGAAGTAATTACCAGCCCCATGAATTTGAAGACTAATTGATGGAGACGACAAACAGACAAACTTACAGAAGCTCAGTAATTATGAGCTCCAAGCGCGGTATGGTTCCTTTGCGGCTTGCATTTACTTCTGGATGGAATGGTGATTCAACATTATTCTTTGCTAGGGGGAACAACAGATCCCCCGTAAAGCTTCATCTAGCGCTTGCAAATACGGACGAAGCACCTCAGCTGGTGGCGCAAGCAAGAGAAGTAACGCATGCTTCTGCAGCCGATGACCTATCAGCTGCAAGAGAGGAGCAGCGCTACGGTGGCATAAATTTAGATGTTCCTGCTTCGGTCCATACAGAAGCTGTATTATCAAAGCTCGTACTTGCGCATTTACAACCAGATGTAGGCTTTTCATTTAGTGGTCTACATACTCACACAATTGACACGTTCGTCATTCTTGCTCAAGAACATGATGCAACAAGCGGCTCACTTGAGATGATAGAGGCGCTTACAGCAAATAGGTAATTGATTATTCTCTAATAATCTAGTAGAATAAGACAGTTACCGAAGACAGTGACTGAGTAGAAATATTCTTAATAGCGTCACCGAGGCAATTAGACTAACATCTATTGTGTTCGAGCATTACAGCGCGTCTTCTGGAATTCTGGGAGACGTTTTTTAATTCTCGGTAACAAACACTGATAATCTGGTCGATACTATCAGTACAAAACTAATGACCTATAAGGAAACTACATGGCATTAACAAAAGCAAAAAAAGACGAAATCGTTGCAGAACTAGGTGAATTACTCGCTAGTTCTAAAATGACCGTCATCGCAAAGTACGAAGGTACTACCGTCAAGGCTATGCAGGAACTTCGCCGTCAGGCAGAAGAAAACGGCACAACCGTAAAGGTAATTAAGAACCGACTCGTACAAAAAGCACTTGAATCAACTGAATCTCATAAAAATGCAGATACATCAGACCTTACAGGTATGCTTATGTATGCATTTAATGCAGATGACGAAGTTGCACCAGCTCAGGTATTACACGAGATGGCAAAGACTGAAAAACAAATTGAATTCATCGGCGCATTTGACGCAGACGGCAATCGCCTTAGCACAGAAGAAGTAAAAGCACTTGCACAGCTACCAAGCAGAGAAGTAATGATTGCGACAGTTATCAATACTTTGAAAGCACCGGTAACAAATGTGACAAGTGGTCTAGCAGGAAATCTACATGGATTGCTGGATGCAGTTAAGGCGCAAGCCGCTTAATTAAAGAAGGAATAAATCAATGGCAGATCTAAAGAAATTTGCAGAACAATTAGTTGGACTAACTGTTTTGGAAGTAAATGAATTACAAACAATCCTAAAAGATGAATATAACATCGAACCAGCAGCAGCTGCAGCAGTAGTTGCAGGCCCAGCAGCAGGTGGCGAAGCCGCAGCTGACGAGCAAAGTGAATTCGACGTTATGTTGAAGGATGCAGGCGCACAAAAAGTTGCAGTTATTAAGGCTGTAAAAGAAATCACAGGACTTGGTCTTGGTGAAGCAAAAGCAATCGTTGACGGTGCTCCAAAAGCAGTCAAAGAAAAAGCGACAAAAGAAGAAGCTGACGAAGCAAAGAAAAAGCTTGAAGAAGCTGGCGCAACTGTAGAATTAGTCTAAGGCTAATTTTAATTCACTAAAGAGGCTCCCATAGTGAGCCTCTTTTTTATGGTAGAATTTAAGCTGGCATGAACAAAGACGTCTACAAGCATTTACTCCAAACACATCTGAAATACAAACTCTATTGGGTATCTTTTACTATGGAAGCCATAAGAACGCTTACTGTCAGAGTCTATGTTGTTGTGTTGTTTGCAGACGTAACGACCGCTATAGCAGGTGGAGATTTCGAAGAAGCAAGAAACAAGATTATTATCTATACTATTGTCTCTCTGATGGCAGGATTACTAGGCTCTTTTGGTGAAATGATTGGCTATAAATCTGAAAATAATGCTTACGAAATTGCCATGAATCAATTCTATAGAAAACTGATCAATAAAGATCTGACTTACTATAAAAACTCACAGTCTGGCTACCTTACAACAGCTTTTCGACAATATCTTGATGGAAGTATACTCGTTGCTCGTTCATTTAGATCTGAAATACTGAAAGCGTTTATATCTTTAACAGCTCCTGTCATAATTTTGCTTATAGCTGTACCTAGGGTTGGAGTAGTTATGCTTGCTGTAATAGCAATTCAGTTAGTGTATATTTTTTGGACATCACAAAAAGCCCAAAAATATAGAGTATTTACGAGCGAGATCTATCGTAAAATATCTGGCGAAGTAAATGACGATATAACTAATATAATTGCATTTAAATCTGCTGCAAACGAGGATACTGCGTATAAACATATAGAAAAACGCGGAAAGGAAGAGACGAATGCTTTTTGGTTGCGCCGTAAAACAACAATCCTGCTTGATTTTCCAAGAACTATCGCTACTTCAATAATGGTTGGATTCACTTTTATTGTTGCACTAGATACGACTAGCAATTCTGCCGAGGCGGTTGGTGTACTTGTTTTAACACTTTTTTATACATTCCAAATACTACGCAATGTCGCAGATATACCTGAACTAGTCGGCCGCCATGATGATACGATTACAAAAATAGCACCGACACTTAGTATTCTCGATAATTCAAATGAAACTGTATTTGATCCAACTGCCCCAGTTTCATTAACAATAGAAGGTGGATCTATTAAACTTGAATCAGTTGATTTTACCTACGACGACTCTAATGAAAAAGTACTAGATTCGTTCAGCTTACACATTCATGCTGGAGAAACTGTTGGAATAGTTGGATTAAGTGGCGCAGGTAAAAGCACGTTAGCAAGTCTTCTCATGCGTTTTGACGATGTTACGTCTGGGTCAATCTCAATAGATGGAACAGATATTAGACGTGTCACGCAAAAAGATTTACGAAACGCAATTGCGTATGTCCCTCAAGAACCACTATTGTTTCATCAGACTATAAGACAGAATATTGGCTACATGAATACTGAAGTTGAAGATGAAGATGTCATTAATGCAGCCAAAGCAGCTCATGCTCATAATTTCGTAATAAAATTACCTAAAGGCTACGACACTATGGTTGGAGAACGGGGTATTAAACTTAGTGGTGGTCAAAAACAGCGAATAGTCATTGCAAGAGCAGTGCTTAAAAATGCACCTATAATGCTTTTTGATGAAGCAACAAGTGCGCTTGACAGTGAAAGTGAACACATTATTCAACAGGCATTGCCACAAATAATCGGCAAACATACAGCTATAATTATCGCTCACAGACTGAGTACAGTTGCTGGACTAGATAGAATAGTTGTCATGCATGATGGCAAAATAGAGGAACAAGGTACACATAAAGAGCTTATTTCTAAAAAGGGACGTTACTATAGATTATGGCAAAAACAAACCACGCAAGGAACTTAAATAATGAATAGTATTAGCGTTCTACTTATCCACAGTTTTATGCAAGAACTTTGACATGTTTAATCTAGCGTGATACTGTCAAATGGAATATAATAAGTTCAGAGATTAAAAAAGAAACAAAGACAGAGGCGAGACATGTCGGAGTTACCGGACAAACAAGCAAAAAGATTAAAATCTTTAATTGAAGAAGCAGAGACTTCTTTAGCAGCAGCAAAAGAATTATTAATAAGTCTAGTGGGCGACGATCCAGTCGTGACTCGAGCACAAACTGATGAAAATATCGGCAAAGTCATAGAGGGTGTCTTTGACGGCCAGAACATGGCTGGTGGCGACGGTAAAATGTATCCGGTGCCTGCCAATTATGCATCAAAATCTAAATTGGTTCAAGGCGACATATTGAAACTCACGATTGCCGAAGATGGATCATTCTTGTACAAACAGATTGGGCCGATTCCACGTAAACAAGTTGTTGGATCATTGACACAACGAGAAGGCAGCTACATAGTGACTGTCGGCACCAAAGAGTACCGAGTCCTGCTAGCGAGCGTTACATACTTCAAGGCAAAACCAGGCGATCAAGTCAGTATCAACATTCCGGATGATGATTCAGTCGACGTCGAGTGGGCCGCTCTCGAAGCTGCACTGTAGATAGTGAAAAAATTCGTAAGATACTTTTAATTTCTTGCGCTTCGGTACTTTTTATCTTTACTCTTACTATTATAAGATTAGATCAAAAAGAAGAATACGTATGTGGGTCTGATATTCCCGAGTCGGTTAGGTACAGTTACCTGCTTGGACAAAAAAACGATTTTGTGAGTTCTAGTTACATACCGCTTCCTGAAGGAACTGTACAGACAGGCTTAATGTGTGTTGGCAGAATTATTGATTCAAATCTCTACTTGCTATAAACATCGATTATTTGTTGTGTATTAAAAACTTACTTTTAATAGGTTCATCAGTCATACTGTAGAGATTATGGGGAAAGCTTTATACCGTGAACACAGACCGCTCGCACTAAGCGATGTCAAAGGGCAATCACATATTACCGACACGCTTGAGCACGCTATAAAAAAGGGCGCTATTTCACACGCTTATCTATTTACAGGTCCACGAGGTGTCGGAAAGACATCTGTTGCTCGGATATTAGCGCATAGAATTAATGATATTGATTATACTGACGACTCAACACATCTAGATATTATTGAAATAGACGCTGCTAGCAATAGACGAATTGATGAAATTCGTGATTTACGCGATAAAGTACACATAGCGCCAACAAGCTCGAAATATAAAGTCTATATTATTGACGAAGTGCATATGTTAACAAGAGAAGCTTTCAATGCCCTACTAAAAACACTCGAAGAGCCACCTGAGCACGCCGTCTTCATTCTTGCGACAACTGAAGCACATAAAGTGCCAGATACGATCATAAGCCGCTCACAACAGTTTAGTTTCAAGCCAGTCACTGAAAATGAAGCGGTTACTCATTTGAGAACTATTGCCGATAAAGAAAAGATGTCTATTGATGATTCCGCTTTAAAGTTACTTGCCGTGCATGGCAATGGTAGTTTTAGGGACAGTATAAGCATGCTTGATCAGCTAACGGGATTTGACTTAGACATGATTACCGGTCAAGACGTCGCGAGACTGCTTGGGGTACCAAATAATGACATTTTAGAACAAATACTTGATGCACTCACATCGAACAATGTCGAAAAGTTATTTGATTCTATGCAAGTTCTCCCTGAAACAGGCGGCAATCCTTCCAAGATAGCTCAATCTATAGTGTCGCTACTTAGAACAAAGCTTACGACAGACATGCAATCACTTCCTTATAATTGGACAGTGAGAGTCATGAAAGATTTACTCCCTTTGACGGCTGGCAATGCAACCTTTGAGCTTCTAGAAGTGACGCTATTAGGCGCAATAAATATACACGAAACAACTAGCTCTCACGTCAATAACAATGACATACAAGCCCAATCTGAAACTAAAGCAATACAACAAAAAACAAACTCTCAACCTACAACAGAACCTGCAGAAATACCAATTCCTTCAAAAGCTAATCCTACGATAGAAATTACTCCAAAAAATAAAAACAAATTAGAGCTGGGTATCAATGCTCCACTTGATACAGAAACAACAAAAGAAGAAGCTGCAATAGTGAGTACAGACTCTGATGATTCTTGGAGCGTCGTTTTGAGTAAGATGAAAACAAATTACAATACTCTGTATGGCGTCTTGAGAATGGCAACAGTTAAGCTTAATAATAACGAGCTAACAATGAACTTTAAGTTTGATTTTCATAAAAAACAGCTGACACAAGTAAAAAATATGAAAATATTTCAAGAAATAGTCAATCAAACTTACGGCAAAAAACTAGAAATAATCATGCTAGTCAACAAATCGGCAGCAGAAAAGAAAATTAAATCAACTTCACAGCCAAAAGATGCTCTCATGGAAGACATAAGCAATATTTTTGGTGGAGCAGAATTGCTAGACTGAGTATATGAATCCACAACAACTCCCACAAAGCGTCGATATTGAAGCCAGTGTCCTAGGTGCACTGCTTATAGACGCCGATGCCATTGTTAAAGTTGCTGATGTGCTACGACCGATTGATTTTTATGATCAGAGACACAGGCAAATATATGAATCTTGTTTACGGCTCTACGAAGGTCAATCAGCAATTGATGTCTTGACTGTTAGTGAAGATCTGCGTGCTGAAGGATTACTACAAGATGCAGGGGGTGGCTCATACCTGACACAACTCACTAATACTGTTCCAACAAGTTCAAACGCAGAACAGTATGCTGCAATTGTTGCGACAAAATCTATACGTCGAAGACTTATAAACGCAAGTAACGAAATAGCACAAATAGGGCATGATGAAAAACGTACAATTGCAGAATTAGTAGAAGAAGCAGAAGCAAAACTATTTGAAGTAAGTCAGCGACATATCAAAAATGACATTTCTAGCATGGAAAGTATTTTGGCATCTAGTTTTGACAGGCTTGACGCACTCCATAAAGATAAAGGCTCCATCAGAGGAGTCTCTACAGGATTCAAAGATTTGGATAATAAGTTAGCTGGGTTACAGAAAAGTGATCTTTTGATTCTAGCTGCGCGACCTGCCATGGGCAAAACTGCTATGGCGTTGAATTTAGCTCAGAATGTTGCAGTTAAAGCAGGGCAACCTGTACTGCTGTTCTCACTTGAAATGAGTAAAGAACAGCTTGTTGATCGTATGCTTGCATCTGAAGCCGGAGTGAACTCTTGGAATCTACGCACAGGAAATATGTCTGATAGTGATTTTGAAAAAATTGGTCACGCTATGGGCTCGTTATCGGAAGCAAAACTGTATATTGACGATACTCCTGGTATAACCGTCAGTGAAATGCGCACCAAAGCTCGCCGTGAAGCACATAAACACGATCTTGGACTCATCATAGTTGATTATTTGCAATTAATGAGTGGCGGTGCTAAATTTGCCGGATCTAACAATCGTGTCCAAGAAGTCTCAGAAATATCTCGTGGATTGAAACTAATTGCAAGAGAAATGAATGTGCCTGTTATTGCACTCTCTCAGTTGAGCCGATCAGTTGAAAGCAGAAGTCCTCAAATTCCTCAGCTATCTGACTTACGAGAGTCTGGAACTATTGAGCAAGATGCTGACGTCGTCATGTTTCTCTATAGAGACGACTACTATAATCCCGACACTTCAGAAAAGCCAAACATTCTAGACGTCATAATTAGCAAACACCGTAACGGTCCGACAGGCCGAGTTGAGTTATACTTCGATAGAGAAAAACAAAAAATGCTAAACCTTGATACACAATCCGAATCGCCATTCGATTGATAATTCTGTATAATTTTGACTAAGCGAAAGCACTATATGAGAGTAGATACTATAAAAAAATTCTTTGTCAGTAGGGACTTACTACATAGCTCTTCAATTCAGGGCAAAATTATATTTCCTATGGTATTTTCCCTCGCTACTGTTTTTGTTTTATTTTATGCATCGCTGATCCCAACAGGAGCCTCATTGACTGAAGTTGATTATTACTATTCTGCATCGTCATTGAGTGAAATCGTTTCTAATCCGCTATCTCTTCCGTACAAGCTAGTAGCAAGTGCCCTTGTAGAAATATCACCAAGCGTACGTAGCATGCGAGCTTTGTCAGTTATTGTCTTTAGTCTAAGTATCTTTGCCTTATTCAAAATACTACATAGGTGGCATAGTCAAAAAATAGCTATGTTTGCCACGGCACTCTTTGCAACTAACGCGACCGTGCTAGCTATCGCAAGACTTGGTACGCCGCTCGTGCTACTATTTTCGTGGTCGATCATACTTTCTATTTTGCTGTGGCTACAATACGGCAAATCTCGTAAAGTAGCACCTGTCAGTCTTGCGTTAGTTGGAGCACTGCTATTTTATATACCTGGCGCACCGTATTTCTTTTTGCTCCTTCTTGTATTATTCGGCAACAGATACAAAACAATTTTTCGTTCGTCCTCAAGGAACACACTCCTGATTTGTGTATTTTTTGCGTTGCTAGTAGTCGCCCCACTTTTCTACAGTATGATTCAAAACGTCGCTGTTCTTAGAGAATGGTTACTCATTCCTAATTCTATTGTATGGGGAGATATCCCTAAAAACATCTTACGTGTCCCTTCTGCCTTTATATATAGAGCTCCAGTGAACCCCCTTATCAATGTTGGCAGGCTCCCAATATTAGATGTTGCATCTGGAGGGTTATTTTTACTAGGACTATTCAGCTATTACAAGAATTACAAGTTAGAGCGTGTCCGCATCATGGTGCTATCTGCATTATTTGCTATTTTATTGGGTGCCCTAGGACAAGTAACTGCAGGATTCATACTCATGATACCTTTTGCGTATGCAGTCATTGCAGCAGGTATTAGCCTCTTGCTGGATGAATGGTATAAAGTATTTCCACAAAACCCGTTTGCACGTAGCTTCGGGCTTCTCGCAGTTGTCGTCATGCTGTCATTTAGTGTCTACTACCAATTAAATAGGTTTTTGATTGTATGGCCCCAAACTCCAGAAACAAGACAAGAATATAACCAGTCGAGAATTTTATCTGAAAATTGAAGATAATGGTAGTTTGTTTCCGGGTGTACAGGGAAGTGCGATACAATTATGATGAGTAAAGAAAAATAAGCGAAAACATGCTGACACTAGTTAAACGTTATGTGGTAGCAGACATTATTAATCTAAAATCTATCAGAAAAGGATGACCAAACAATGAGCGGGAAATTTGATCAAGCAAAAATGTTAATGAAAATGCGAAAAGTACAAAAAGATCTACAGAAAGAAGTCGTTCGTGCGGAAGCTGGCGACGGCGCTGTTATTGTAGAAGTAAATGGCGAAATGAAGATCAGAAGTATTAAAATAGATCCTGAGGCAGTAGATCTTGAAGATATTGGTCAGCTAGAAAATTGGATCGAAGAAGCAGTAAAAGCTGCTATATCGAATTCTCAAAAGATGGCAGCTGAAAAGATGCAGCCTATGATGGGTGGACTTGGAAATCTCGGACTGTAGCGGTTTCTGATTATTTAATGTGAACTATTTACCAAAAGCACTTGAAAATGTGATAGAAGCGTTATCTCAACTACCTGGAGTTGGTCCACGTTCGGCGGAGCGCTATGCGCAGTATCTCTTAAAAGCTGATGAAGAAAAATCTGGTAAAATCGCATCATCACTTGCGGTTTTACATAAGAATGTCAAACAGTGCCCAAAAACTTTCGCACTTATTGATAGCACTCAGGACGTATCACCACTATACAATGATCCAAAACGAGATAAAAAGATTATTGCATTGGTGGCTGAACCCTTTGATATTATTGCCTTAGAGAAAACATCACTTTTTCGTGGCACATACCATGTTCTTGGAGGGTTAATATCTCCATTAGATGGCATAGGGCCAGAACAACTGCATACCAATGAACTCATACAGCGCATTAAAGAAGACGACGTAAAAGAGATAATTCTTGCAGTCAATGCAAGCGTTGAAGGCGAAACAACGGCATTATTCATACAACAGCAACTTGAAAATCTAGACGTTATCATCACTAGATTAGCAAGAGGTTTATCAATAGGAGTTGATTTAGAATATGCTGATCAAATCACATTAGGCAGGGCTCTAGAGGATCGACGATCGTTATAGCGCATTTAGAGTGTCAGTGGTTTATACTGTAAACAAGATGATATATACAGAAATTAATACTATTATTTCTGATGCAAAACATATACTAGTTCTGCAAGCAGATAATCCTGATGGTGATTCGCTCGGAAGTGCTTTGGCACTTGAAGCTATTTTTTCTGATATGGGTAAGCAAGTCACACTGGTATGCAATGTTGATATGCCTAGCTATCTGCGTCATCTTCCAGGCTGGGATAGGGTTATAAAAGATATTCCTCAATCATTTGATGCGACAGTAATAGTAGACACGAGCACTGAAACACTCTTTGAAAATAGTAAAACTGGATTCAGCTGGATAAAAACAAAACCTGTCATCGTGCTTGATCATCACATCAACACCTCTGGGCTTTCTTTTGCAACAGTCAGTGTTGTAGAACCGGTTGTGGCGACAAGCGAGCTTATTCATAAAGTTGCGATTGATCTCAACTGGCCTCTGCCTATTGATGCATGCAATATGATGGTCATGAGCATCATGTCTGACTCGCTTGGGCTAACCACTTCTAGTACGACACCCGACAGCTTTAGGGTCGTAGGAGATTTAGTCGAACGGGGTGTCAATATCGCAGAATTAGATGCAGCCAGACGTGAACTTATGAAAAAGGATCCAATATTACTCCCATACAAAGGAGATCTATTAAAGAGAGCCGAACTGTCAGCAAAAGGTCAATTAGCGAGTGTCGTCATTCCTTGGCGCGAAATTGAGCAATATAGTCCACTATATAATCCAACTATGCTTGTCATGGATGATTTACGTATGACTGAAGGTGTCAAGGTAGTTGTTGGGTACAAAGTCTATGCAGATGGCAAAATAACGGCCAAAATACGCTGTAATTATGGCGCGAGTATTGCAGACAAGCTAGCTTCACGATTTGGCGGCGGAGGACATCCATATGCATCTGGGTTTAAAATACTGGACGGAACACCACTTGAGACTATCAAGAATAATGTCGAGTCTTATGTTACAGAATTACTTCAAGAAATGGAGGCATAGCTGTTGATATGATTTTACGTAATTCTCTCAGTAAAAAACATGAAAAGATACTTCCAATTAAAGACGGAGAAATCAGTATTTATAGCTGTGGTCCAACCGTCTACAACAATCTCCATATTGGTAATCTATCGGCATTTATTTACGCGGATATGTTACGACGTGCTTTAGTTTCTGATGGGTACATTGTTAAGCATGTCATGAATATTACTGATGTAGATGACAAAACAATTCGAGACAGTATCGCACAATACCCAAACAAAGATCCTCACAGTGCACTGAAAGCCCTTACGGATAAATATAGTAAAGTTTTCATGAAAGATCTTCAATTAACCGGAAATAACGTCGATGAAATTACTTTTATTTCAGCAGTCGAAACAATTCCCGAAATGATCGCTTTGACACAAAAACTGTTAGACAATAAAATTGCCTACATAGCAGATGATGGGGTGTATTTTTCAATCACGAAATACTATCAATCTGGGCATCAGTATGGTGTACTTCAGAAAATTGCAACCCAGCAATCACAAGCACGAATAGTTAATGATGAATACGACAAAAGTAGTGCTAGTGATTTTGCATTATGGAAAAGAGAAGTAGCGGGGGAGCCTTCATGGGAAGCAACCTTTAGTGAAGATCTCATGGAGACAGACATGGCTGGTCGTCCAGGATGGCATATTGAATGTTCAGCAATGAGCCAAAAAACTCTTGGCTTACCATTTGACATACACACTGGTGGAATTGATCTTAAGTTCCCACATCACGAAAATGAAATAGCACAAAGTATTGGATCAGGGGCAGAAGAGTTTGCTCATTATTTCATGCATAATAACCACATTCTTGTTGATGGCAAGAAAATGGCTAAGAGCGCTGGAAATTTTTATACATTGCGTGATATTGAAGCTAAAGGCTTCAGTGCACAATCTTTTAGGCTCATGGTGCTAGAAAGTCATTATCACAGCGAATCTCATTTTAGCTGGGACATACTAGAAGCAGCTCAGAATCGTTTGCGGAACTGGCAGTCGGCTGCAGACAGGCAATTTCAGCTACCACTTGATGACCAAGACATCGCTCAGAACATAGCACGTGAGCTACAATCTAATTTAGCCTCTCCACAAGCCTTACAGGTCATAGATAGATACTTTGACGAGGTAGTAGCAAACGACTGCTCACCTAGCTTAGCTTCACTCACAGCAATAGAATCCTTATTAGGCATAGACTTAACTCGAAATGATATTTCAAATGAAGCAAAAGGTATCCTTAAGAAACGTCAGGTAGCGCGAGAAGCAAAAGACTGGTCGTTAGCAGATAAACTAAGAGAAGAGTTGAATATAAAGCACTCTTTAATTATTAACGACGCTAAGACTGGTCA
>Ga0307983_1000732_pt1 | contig 15948 bp, 16 predicted proteins | sample OrgLakmetagen991_FD_201845 | JGI IMG/M metagenome (GOLD analysis project Ga0307983, IMG submission 201845) | Saline water microbial communities from Organic Lake, Antarctica - #991 | ecosystem: Environmental > Aquatic > Non-marine Saline and Alkaline > Saline | place: Antarctica: Organic Lake...
CCTTACGTGAGATGGGAAAGTGGGTTGGGTTTCAAGGCTTGACACGTAGTAGGAGTATCGAGAGGACGACATGAAGCTGAAGCGAGACGAACAAAACACTCTCCGCGACTACCAGTGGGACATGGTCGCGGATGCCGAGGCTCACATCATGGACGGTGAGCAGAGGGTGGCGATCGTGTCGCCGACCGGCTCTGGAAAGACCTTGATGTGCGGCTTCCTTATCTCCAGGCTCTTGAAGACTCCCCGCTTCCGAGCGGTGGTCGTCGCGTCCCCGCTATCCCACATACAAGATCAGTTCATGGCGCTAGAGGGGCGATGGGAAGCCCGCCCGAAGTACATGGCAGGCTCCCACTCAGTCATTGAAACCAATCTCGACGGTCTGTGGTCGCGTCGCGCAGTTGATGAGAGCGGGCGTCTCGTTGTGGCCGCCCACCTTGCCGCTGCGACAGTTCCGCTGCGCCCAGCGCTCAACATCACCCACCACGCACTCGCCATCTACGGAGACGACGTGTTGCCCCAGAACCTCTCGGGGTGTCTCCTCGTTCTCGATGAGGCACACCACATCGGATGGGACTGGGACACCGACACCGAGACCCCCGAAGGGACCAAGATCGCCGCCTTCGCAGAAGCGTGGGTCCAGCGCGGAGGCACCGTTCTCTACGTGACCGCCACGCCCTACCGCTCGGACGGGCTACGCATCTACCCCGAGGGCACGCCCGTCGTCATCCGCTCGGTGACTGAACACGCCTCCGAGGGCTTCTGCCCCAACGATTTCCAGGCCGAGACTCTATTCTCGGGCTTCGAGGCCACCACAAAGGGGGAGTTTGAGGGCGGAGCCCTGCCGAGACACGAAGCCGAACATGGCATCGAGTACACGCGTCTCGTTGACCGCTGGGACTCTGTGGGGAGGCCGAAGGCCGTAGTTCTGGTCCCTCCCCGCAGATCGAAGCGGTGGGCGGCGAAACTCACCGAAGCCTTAGAGGAACGAGGTGTCCGAGTCCTGTCGGTAGTGGGCCAGGGCAAGAAGATCCAGAGGAAGCTCACCAAAGCCCTGGAAATGGAGAACGGTCTCTCCGACTACAACGACTCCCAGATTGATGTGATCATCGCGTGCAAGAGGTTCGACGAGGCAACCAACTGGAAGATGTGCTCCCACGTATTGTGCATCGGGATCCCCCAGTCATTCCGCCTAATCGCCCAGCGCTGGGGCCGGACCATGCGCAACAAGGCGAACATCGCCAACTACCCACCCGAGTTCATCAACGTCGCCAACATCACCTTCCTCGTCCCAAAGCTGAAGGAAGGCGTGCTCGCCAAGTTCCAACGCCAATACCACGAGATGATCTTCCTCGTGGGGGCCTACCTCACGGACTACACCGTCGCCGCTGAAGTTCGTGTCGAACACCGGGTCCGATTGTCCAAACACTGGCAGCGGCCCAAGACCCTCGAAGATGCTGTCCGCCAGTCCCGCCTTCGGCAGGCCGCACACGTCACCGACGACGAGAGAACACAGGCTCGGGTGGATCTCGCTCGCATCGTCGCGAACGCGGAAGACGGGAGCACCCTCTCAGATGTCGTCGAAGCTGTGGACGCCAAGACGAGTTTCGCACATACCAGCCTGCTGATCGAGCACCTAATCGCCAAAGCTCCCTCCATAGCCGACCAGCTCGATGACTCCATCCTTGAAACCCTCGCCGACCCCGCCCTGCTGCCTGAACAGGCACGTGGCAGGCTGCACAGCGAGTTCGTCCGCATCATCCGCCAGTACGAGCACAACACGCTGCCCGTTTTCGATGATCTGATCCGTGTGGTGTCGAGCTTCACCGGACAGGACATGCAGTCGGTCGTAGACCGACTGAAAAAAATGCGTGTCTGGAGAGGCGACAAACCACTCACCGAGCAGCTCCTCCTCGACGTTGCTGACGCCTTCCATGCCGACCATGGACACTACAAGTTCAGCGGTCGGTCGGCCACTCCGTACATCGGCTACGAGGAGACCTTCGACAACCTCGACGCCTGTTGTCGAGGCGGGTGCCGGGGCCTCGGAGGTGGAGACACTTATATCCGCCTCCTCGAACGACACGGGCGGCTGGAAACGGCCCGTCCTATCGACTGGAGCACCGTAGACCCTGATCTGGTTGTGCAGGCGATCTCCAACTACGTCCGCACCCACGGGAATATGCCTAACTACACATCGAGACACCGCATTGCTGTGACGCCCTACGCAGACCTCGACACCAACTTCACAGCTATGAACATGGCGGTCTACAACGCCAGGGTGCCAGGGTGGCCCCGTAAAACGACCTTGAAACTGATCGCCATCGAACGGGGTTTGACCAACCCCCGTAAAAAGCTCCCGACGGACCGCATCGAAATCAACGAGCTTCGAGAAGCAGTCCTGGCGGCAGATGCTGCTGGCGTCAACCACTCGCTCACCAGCGGCCACATGACCCCTGTGCCCACGGGTAACCCCCAACCCTGGCGGACCGTCTGGAAGATGTGGAAGAAGCAGTCCGGTCAAACGAAGTGGGTGTTCTTGGAACTCACAGGTCTGAGACCCTCCCCCACACCGGCACCCCCGGCACCCCCAACACCCCCACTCACACCAGAAGAGATCATCCAGCAGTTAGGCTTTGACATCAGGAATGGGACGCCGAAACACCTTCTCTTCATGCACTGGAACGGCCAATCCCACCGCATCAATTGGCTCAAAGGTAAGTGCGTCCGTGGTGAGCACGGCCGCCCGCCGGAGACGTTTGAGGAGTTCCTCGCCGCCATGGGACTCGCATTGTCCATGCCACTCATCGAGAAGGCCGTGCGGGCCTTCATCGAAAGAGAAGGCCGAGGACCCACACTCCAAGACGGCGACTCTACAGCCGACTTCGGCTTCTCGACGACGTGGTCAAAGGTTGCCATCTGGCTGAAGCGTCACGGAACCACGCTCCACGACCTACGACTACAGCTCCACGACACACGCATTCCGATTGAGGTAGTCCTGGCTGGAGCAACACTGTTCACCGAGCAGCACGGACGAGCACCCCGGATCACCGATGGCGACGCCACACCCTACATCAAAGGACACGGGCCACTCACCTGGGCGGCGATCAATGAGAGGATGCGGAGAGGTGAGGTGAAGGGCATGCCGAGAAGTGTCTCTCTGCACACCTTCCTCATCGAACACGGGTTCGACCTGCCACGGGGCAAAGTCTGCTGGCCCGAAAACTTCGGCAGGGACGCGCTGGCCAAAGGGATGTGGGCCTACTTCAACGACACCGGACAACTCCCAAGGTCGTGCCCCGAGGATGCGCTGCCCCATCTTGGCTTTTCGGTTCCATGGAACGCCATCAGCTCCATGCTGTACCAAGGGCACTTCGGCTTCCCCAAAGGATCCTCGCTCGCCTGCTTCAGGGACGAGTTGGGCATATTCCAGACGTGCATGCACGAGACGTGCGACGAACCGGCCCGAGCCAACAGCCAATACTGTTCAAAGAACTGCAACCCCACGGTCGGACCCAGGCCCACCCAACGACCGGCCTGCGAGACGTGCGGCAAGGACACCGGACGGTGGGGCCGTCGCTACTGCGGACGAGACTGCGAGTCCGTCCACATCCGAGCGGCCGTCCGCCTCTACGTCCAGAAACTAGGGAAACGCCCTACCGTCAACTCCGGCTCGGCGAAGGAGTACATCGGACGGGACTGCCAATGGCGTACCGTCTCCATCAATGCATGGAAGTGCGGCCTGTCTGTGAAACAGCTTGGTGAGGAGGCCCTAGACGATGCCAACCAGTGACTTCACCACCGCCGGACCTGCGAAGCAGCAGACCCGTCTCGACAACCTCGCCGCCGTTCAACAAAGCTCCATACTGTGGTCCCGCAAGAACAAAAACCTACACTTCGACTGGGGGGAGACAGCCGGGCGGCTCGCACCTACACTGCACCTGCTCCGTGAACACGATGCTCTCGGACCCGATGCCACCTTCATCGGCTTTGATCTCCCCGACAGCCAACACATCCTCGACGAGTGCGAGGACCAATACGGCACCCACGACGCCAAATGGGTGGCCCAAGACCTGATGACCGCACTCCGAACGCACAACCCCTTCCCCAACATGGGAGTGCTCGTCTGGGACTCCTGTGACGCCGCACGGGGACAGACCGTTCAACGACACCTCGACACGTTGATCCCCTTCGCCCAACGCCAGGAGAGCCGCCTGGGGTCGTTCCTGCTAGTCATCAACGTGTCCCTGTTCCGCGTCCATAAGGGAGCTGACCAGTACGTCCGGGGCATCCGACGACACCTCCCCACCTTCGACCCCGATACCGCCTTCCACCGCTACCGCTCTGAGGTTCGGCAGAACGACATGCTCCTCACCCGACTCCGCTTCGGCTTCTGATCTCGATGGGGGTTCGGAAATCGACCCCGAAAAAAAATCCCAGAGCACTTGGCGCAATGTTGATCTGCGATCCGGAAACCGAAACCGTACACCCGACCGACCCCCCTCCCTGAGACCTCAACCCTCGGGCGGACGCGAGGGCAACGACTGCGGACGCGAGGGCAACGACTGCGGACGCTCCGACTCCGGAAGCAACTCCACCGTAGGACCCGGACGCGGGGGCGGAGGCGGAAGCCTAGACCGCATCAACCTCCAATGCGCCTGCGCCTCCGGAGACGACATCCGCTTGCGCTCGAACTTGCTTCGTACCCATGACCAGAACTGTGTCCACATGCTGCACCTGTACCCTAACGAAGGCAGAGACGACCCCAGCACCTCGTGTAGAGGCAGAGACTGCCCCAGATGGGTCTGCGGGCGGAGGAAGGGCAGAGACGGCCCCTGCACGCGTCTGTGAGCCGTGTAGAGACAGCCCCAGCACGTGCATGAGACGCGCGGAGCGGCGAAGGAAGGGTCAGTCAGCTCGGGGCCGTCGAGGTGGTGTGTGTGTGGGTTGGCACACCCTTGAAAAAATCGATCTGAGATTTTTGGTACAGACCCGGTGTGCCAGATCCGGCGGGGCCCCATCGCCCGAAAGGTTTTCTATGCGGATCTGAGTGATCCGACTTTTGCTACATGCACATGTGCCCCTGGCTGGATCACCCTCGTTGGATCTTCCAGCTGGGGGCCCCAGGGCTCCTCGTTGGATCTCTCAGCTCGGCTCGCTGGATCTCTCAGCCAGCTCGGCCGAGCACTCACCCCACCAGCCAGAACTCCTCACCTCATCAGGCAAGACTCATGCCAAGCCACGGTGAACTCTCACCCCTCCGGGGTAGAGTCTGCCCACAGCTTGCCCACAGCTTTTCCACAGCTTGCCCACAGGGCAGGCCATGGCCATAGCTGGCCTCGCATGTGGCATGCAGAGGGGAGGGGGGTTGGCCTCGACCATGCATGGTGTACTAGGGGTGTGGCCCTCTGGCTCCAGGCGTAGAGGACCAGAGCAGGCCAGGGTACTCGGGAAGGTCCCCTGGCCTGCTCACCCCTCTGGCTCCAGCGGTAGGGCACGTGGGTGTCGACGGTCGACCTCTCCCATGGGGAGGCCAGTCAGCACACCACCTGTGTACTCCCGCCGTGTGTGAGGAGGACCCACCCCTGCCGGACACGACGAGCAGCCGGCCCCCACCACTGATCTGGGCGAGCCGGCATGAGCGTTGATCTGTGTGACACCGCTGTCCGGTGCGACCCCGAGCCGGGGATCGTGGCAGGGATCGTGGCAGGGCGACCGCACCCCCCTGAGCACCCCCCTGAGCACCCCCCCCCTCCCTGAGAGGAACCCTTGGGGTAGGGTGGTGAGCGGGCTCGGGTGCTTGAGGGGGTTGATCTCCCGGTGCGGCCTAGCCGTTCAGCCTGCGGGGACTCGCGCGACTGTCACCGAGTAGCGGCCCCATGCCACCCCCTAGAAGGGGCTCGCCTCGAAGTCCTCTGCCCAGGTCTCCTCGACGACGGCGACCGGAGCGGCCACCTCGGGCTCGGGCTCGTAGTCCGCGAGCTTGCAGACATCGGCGGCGTCGACCCAGCGGGTGTCCTCTTCCTTGTTGCGGAGGTTGCCGTTGACGCGGACCCGCTTGGCACCCAGGCGAGCGACACCGATGCGGCCGTCGCGCTCCCAGAAGACCTTGCCCTCGAAGTCGGGCTCGGCGAGGAGCACCACTTCGTCCCAGCGGGCGATGCGAGCGGCTTCGCGGGCCACCGCCTCGACCGCCTTGCGGCCTTCGTACTCGACCCAGGTCTCACCGGGGTCCTTGTCGGCGGCGATGGCGCGCACGTTGGTGAGCGCGGTCCAGTGGGTGTCACCCATCTCGTCGTTGATGCCCACGCGCCAGCCGTACTGACCAGCACCCATCCAGAAGACCTTGCCGACGGTGCCCTTCGGGACCTTGCGACCCTTGTAGACTTCGACGGTCATGCCCTTCTCGACCTCGACCTCCATGTAGCGGCGGGCGATGCGGGCTTCGGCGGCGGGGAGGGCAGCAAGATCAATCATCGTAGTCTCCTTACACCTGTACTACGGGTAGAAGGCTCAAACCCAACCCTAAATCAGGTGCCCATGCACATCATTTCTGCGGTCACAGGAGGGGGAGCTGAGGATCACACGTTCCAGCAGGTGATCAGTGTGATCCGACCCGAGGGCTCACGCGCGAACACAGCCGCGATCCCTTTCCACGTGGTTGTCCACCGGGCAGCTGTTCCCAGCGCTTTCCCCATCCGGCTCATCATTCGTGCGAGAGCTTCGAGGAGGGGGGGGCGGGACACAGCGCTCTGAAGCTCTTCGCCTCGCGTGCTCGGTGAATACGATCTGTCCGGAGGCTGTGTGCAGTGAGCGAGGCATCGGTTCTCCCAGGTGTGTAGCGTTCACTACGGGGGACTGCTTGAAGCCCAACCCCTGCTGGACCTGCTACCCCTGCTGGACCTGCTTGAAAAAGCGACTGGCCCCTCCCACGGGCACTTTGTCCGAGGCCGGTCTCCCAGCGCGGGACTGTTCGTCGAGGCAGGGGGGTAGGGCAGTCCGTGGCGCATTCCCACTTCGCAACCGTTTCCTGGCCCTTGGTTGAGTAGTCAAACGCTTCAGACCGCTTGAAGTCGCCATACACGCTTTGGACACCCCCGCGCTGGCCAATCGGGTTGCTTCCACGCACAGTGGGCTTGCTGGCCCTTGGGTGGACGGTCACAGACACCCTGGACGGGTGGGACCACATGGAGCCCCCTCTCGGACCTCCCGTGCTCATCCGTACAGACGAAGAGGGCTTCGAGGGCCCCAGGATGACCCGCCTGGACCTCCGAGAGGGTGATGGGGTGGTCATCACCGCCCCTGACATCGACGCAAAAGACATCGAGGCCCTTCGAGCGCAGATCGACGCGGTGTTGGCGGGTGATCAGGGCAGCATCATCGCCAACTTCGACATCCACGTGCAGGCCATCGGGCTCTCTGATCGATCTGATCACCCTGTTGAGCCCTTCTACAAGCACTTGGCTCCTGTGGAGGTCGTCGAGGTCACCGAGGAGTGGGTCAAGGGTGAGCTGGGTGCGGGAACAGCACCCGACACCAAGGTGGCGTGGCCTGCCAGACACTTCTTCAGCGGCCTGCCTGAAGCAGGAGACCGGTTGATCATGTCCGTGGAGCTGCGCAAGGGCAGCTCGCAGTGAAGTGGTGGTGGGCGGTCCCCAGCTGTGCGGTGGGGGTCGGTGGCTACCTGCTCGATGGCTCTCCCCTCGGACCCTTCCTCTGGTGGGGCATCGTCTGCTTCGCCTTGGGCGTGGCTCTCGGGACCCAAGTCGCAGCACCTCTACGGAGACGGCTGAGCGATCCAACTGGCTCGGAGGCCCGTGATCCATTGACCGGTATCAACGTCCGATAACGTGCATTATGTCAAGTACGGACCACGCGACCCAACCGAACTAACTGATCTCTCGGCGACCTGTTCAGTGCCATTCGGTTGCACTGAACACCTCCAACGAGGGGCGTTCAGTGGCACACACGTTCAGTGAAACCGCGATCCAGCGAAAGGTGATCTGAGGGTTGGGTTCGAGCGCGCCACGCGTAGTACAGGTGTCAAAGGAGACACCCATGAGCACCGACCTCGCGCCCGCCACCGTCCTCACCGTTCACGAGGGCGACCGCGTCCGCATCGCCAAGCTGCGCACTGCCGACCGCAAGTTCGACGTGACCGTCTCGCTGAAGGGCGACACGATGACGGCCACCCACATCATCGCGATGGACTGGCCTTGGGCGGAAGGTCACACGCTGGCCCTCCTAGAGAAGGCTGGGGTCACCGTGCCTGAAGGCACCCCCTACGTCTTCGGCGGGGCGCTCTAGGACAAGGTGGCCTGCGAAGCTCTGCTGCCCTGGAATACCGAAGTAGGGGCGCGAACCCGCAGGCCACACAAGCAACGAGAACTCTACCCACACCACCAAGGAGATCATCATGAACTGGCCACTCATCCGAAAGGTCCTCGCAGACCACCCGAACCAATACGCCTATGGGAGCGTACAACGCTGCTTCAGGGGGGGAGACGAGTTCTTGATCAAGTCCTTCCGCAAGGAGGTTGAGAGGGAAGGTCTGGAGGTGAAGGTGGAGAGAGGTGTGGTTTTCATCGTGCCGGACAAGTCCACACAGGTCGTATGGTGATCCCCATGACCTTCTCTCTGCTCTCCGTGCACCGCACCCACCCCGACGGCAAGATCGACGGAGCCTGGATGCAGGACCACATCGGCACCTTGGAGTCCGCTCGCAAGCGCGCCACCGACACCTCCGCCCTCAACAGCAACATGGACATCGCCGTGGTGCCTGTCGTGAGCTTCTGCGGTCCTGGTGAGGTCTTCCACGCCGTCGAGCGGCTCTAGGGGTTGGGTTCGAGCGACTCGCGCGTAGTACAAGCCCCCACCAAGGAGATCCCCATGAAGATCGGCGACAAAGTCATGTACTCGCGGGCGTTCTGCCGCTCGGTCGGCCTCTACGCGAGCAACGACCCCCTCGTCCACCGCTCGAAGGGCGGCAAGATCATCGCCCTACGGGGTGAGGGTCGCGGCACCATGGCTACCATCACCGACGCCGACGGCGAAGAGCGCAAGGCGCTGGTCGTCAACCTCGCGCTCACCACCGCTTTGGAGGCATGAAGACCATGCTCAGCACCTCGCACACCACACCTACGGGCACCAAGCTGTCCGTCAGCCTCTTCCGGGGCACCTTCCACGTCGCTGCGGAGGACAAGCGCGGCACCTTCCACTCCATCGGGGCTTCAACGCGTCTGAGGGAGCCTACGCCTTCAAGGATGGGGTCAAGGTTGGCGACGCACGCAGCCGCAAGGAGTGGGTCGACTGGGCTGCCGCCCTCCCCACCTCTGATCTGCCCACTGAAGACACCGACAAGCACTACAAGGGAGCCCTCCGATGAACCCGACCCGCTTCACCATCACCACGACCTCCGGAACCACCCACACGGGGTTCATCCAGGGCTCCGGTGGCCGCCTTCGCGGTGACCACGGCCTCAAGACCCTCCGCCACGCGGCTGATGGACGGCCCGTCAACGTCTACGACCCCACCAGCGCCCCACCCTACAAGACGGGACGGCAGGAGATCACCCACGTCGCCGTGTTCGAGCACGCCGTTTGATCTTGCCCCCCGAGAAGGCCCCCATGACCAAGCTGCCCATCCCTGAATCTGATCTGGCGGTCTGCTTCGTCGGCCGGGGGACGAACTTCCACGCCTGCCGCGTCATCGACGGCACCCCTCAAGACCGACCCATCTGCGGATCAGGTCCCAAGAAGACCAAGGTGAGGGTCGCTTGGAACAGCTCACGCAACGGGCACGAGGATGCCTGGGATGAGTTCGCCGTCGACTGCCCCAAGTGCCTACGCCTGATGAAGCTCGAACCCCGCTGAACCCGGAGCACCGCCATGCCCACCCAGATCGAAGTCCCCATCGGGGACCCCACTCAAGTCGCCACCATCACCCTGCGAGGTGAGGAGGCGGTCATGCACCGACCCAGCGCGGGGGGCTACTGCTCTCACGCCAAGGTCGTGGACCTCGATGCCAAGGTCCTCACCAACCTACACGTGGATGGGGGCTGGGGCTTCCAGGTTGAGACCACTCGTCGAGCCTGGGAAGCCGCAGGGTTCACCTTCAGCCGAAAGCGCGCAGCCCCTGCTCGGATGCCCACTCCCGACTGACGGCACGCAGGAGGTGCAGCGCCTTGCCGATCTCCGTCGGCTTCACCGTCTCACCGATCTCGACGGAGACCCTGTCAGCAACCTCGCGACGCTGACAACCTTCCCGCACGTGGGGGAGGGAGAGCACTGCCAAGACCGCCTCGGGCCGACCGGTCTCCATGATGCGCTCGGACAGACGACCCATCGCCATCTCCGTGGAGGTCTTCTCCTCGATGCGGTCGATGCTGTCGTCGGACGTGAGGGAGGCCATCGAGGCAGCGTCGACCATCCCCCATGAACCCTCCGTCGCGGTGTAGACGCCGATCTGCTCGGACTGGGCGATGCGACGCTGCTTGCGCATGAAGTTCCGGAGCACGCACTCGGCCACCATGTGGACGTAGTGGCCGAACGAACTCTTGGTCGCGTCGAAGGGACACTTGCCGATGTTCCGAGCCAACAGGCCCCGGTAGATCTCTTGGAGCACGTCCTCCATGTCGTAGCCCATGCGGTAGATGCGACCCCTGAAGCCTGCATAGACCAGCTTCCGGACCTCGTGACCCCGAGCTGCCAGATCAATCCCGAGCTTGGGAGTGGCGGAGGGGGTCTCGACGGTGAGCTTGACTGCCGCCTTCTTCCGCGTGCGCTTCGGCTTGGCCACCGTCAGCTGACTCGGCTTCGAGGAGTCAGGTCGCTTCCAGGCAGCTGGGGGAAGGGGACGAGTGCCACCCACCATGACCGAGCCGTCGAACCAAGGTGCCTCCACTCTCAACTTCGCCCGGGTCCGGAGAGACCGGGTGGGTTGGGGAGCCACGGTCAGCTGCGAGGTGCGACGGCGGGCACGCATTCTGATCTGGGTGGGGCGGACGTTGATCTGATCTGAGAGCCCCAGCAGATCAAAGATGGGAGCCTGGGTCGGCTCCGACGCCTTGAGTCTGAAGTAGCGGCTGTAGGAGATGCCCGGGTCACGAGCATCCGTCGAGCTGTCGCCACCCGAGTAGAGCGCGCGCATCAAGGCGCGGCGTGAGGGGTAGACCTCCGACCCAGCAGGCCAGTCGACTGAGTAGCCGTCGGCGGTCTCCCTCACCGGATGACCCCCATGTTCGTGTCGGGCGTAGAGCATCGGAGGTGCGGAAGAAGAGACAGCTGGGGTCATGCGGTGGCCTCGATGGATCGGTGAGACGGCCTCGTTGGATCACTCGGTGACGACCGACGTAGCACGCCTCGTCTCGTTGGATCACAAGAGGTGCGGACACCCTATGCGAGGTGATCCCCGGCTGCAATACCCCATAGGAGAATCAGCGATCCAACGACGGTTGAAAAATCGGCTTGACAAATTCGCTTTTTGATCTCGCGCAGGGTTGTGGTCCCGCGAGGGGGCCACACAAGCTGACCGACTGAATTTGATCTGACCTTCCTGCGCCGCTCCGCGCGCCGGGAGTGTCCGGTATTCCTTCTATATGATCCACTCACCAACAGATCAAATTGGCCCATTTCGTGCAGATTGGTCCAGAAGAGACGCTGACGCTCCGCGTCCAATCTGATCTGGACCCCCTCTCAAAACCCCCATCGAACCCCCACCGCAAAGGGGTTGCCCGATGACATTTGTTGACAGAGTTAAGTCAATTTGATCTCGGGGATACACGAGGTTCTTACATGAATCTGATCCAGATCAACACATCAACATGATCTGGTCGATATTTTTGTTGATCTTCCGCTCTCTCTATCCCCCCACCTATGGTCTACGTGGGGTGGGAAGTGGCGCAACTGCCGTAGTAGGTAGAGTGCGTTCAGCGGGAGGTGGTCGATGAGTGGGATCAATGACGGGGGCGGTGATGGGGGCGGTGATGGGGGTCGCACGCGGCGAGAGGTACTTGGTGCAGTCTTGGGGACGGCGGCAGTAGCAGCGACGGCAGGGATCGCTTCAGTGGGGTCTACAGCGTCCGTAGGGGGGTCCGGTGGTGTGGTGGGGTCCCCATCGCCTCACGGCTTCCACACGGGCCATCCAGACGTGTCGTTCTTGGAGTTGCCGCAGCCGGTGCAGGTGTTCGAGTGGTGGGACAGTGATCTAGGTCTCATCGTTCCGCGTGAGGGTGGGGGACCGTCGTTGCATCTTGGTGTACGTCGTGTCCACGTGAGCATGCTTCCGTCGGTGGCACCGGACGAGATGCGGGTGCAGGTGCCATCGGGAGGGGGTCATGTCTTCTCGGGTGTGCTTTCCCCGTCTCCTCTTTCGTTCATGGAGGCTCGGATGCGTCTACACGAGCTTCATGCGGCGAGCGAGGGTCGGGGAGGAGATCTTCTTTGGGTCACGTCGTCTTCGGGCAGTCTCCACGGCTCGGGGCAGATCGGGCACTTCATGGCGTGGGTTCCGTTTGGTGTTGGTGAGAACAGCACGGCGGGGATCGCGGGTCGGATGAGTATGGGTCTTCCTCTCCGCACACTCGTGGGGGACCGGTTGATGCAGGATGAGAAGTCTGCGATCACGGGTCAGCCGGTGGTGGGTGCTCTCTCGTTGAGTCGTCTTTCTGCGATCACGGGGATGACGTGGGTTCATGCTGCGTCATGGGATCACTACGAGGCGCGTGATGAGTCTCGTGGGTTGGACGTGTACTTGATGCAGGAGGGTCGGGCATCGAGTTGGGAGCTTTCGGTATGGGCGCAGGGGCGGGATCACGAGCGGGCGGGGACGGCGGGTTGTGTTTCACGTCTCGCGGGTCCGGACCCGTACAGGTTGGTGCGTGCCCCTTGGGATTCTGAGGGACAACCCCCGCCTCCGGCGGTCTAGTGTCTTCTTGATCCTCTGGGTTCGGTGAGTCCGAGGTCTTGCAGGTGTGTGTAGACGCCCTTGAGGATGGTCTTGTGGTTCTTCGGGGTCAGGTAGTCCTTGATGTCGGCCCACTTGGAGTCTTCGAGAGCGTACGTGAGAGCTTGTTGGAAGGTCATGCCGACGCCGATGAATTCTTGGACGGTGTCTTCGACGCCGGTGGCCACGTCCCGCATGAGTGCTTTGACTTCAGCGGGGTGGTTGTGGTGGTGTCTCAGCAGTTCGTCTTTGGACTTGGAGAGGTCCCCGACGGAGCCTTTGCCGGACCACAGGTCGGCGGCGTGTGTCAGTTCGTGTGTGAGGATGCGGTAGAGTTCTTTCTCGATCATGCGTGTGGGCCAGCTCTCGAAGGTGCGTGGCGGCATGAAGGCGTTGAGGAAGACGACCATCTTGTTGGGGTAGCCGCGTTTGAGGTAGGCCCCTTGGATGAGATCAGTTTTGTCGAAGTCGACTTTGGGTGAGCCGACGAGTGAGATCTCCACGTCGACTTCATCGCCCTTGACGTTGGTGACGGTCATCCATTCTTCTGCGACGACGCGGTTGGGTTTGGGGAGTCCTCGGGATCTGAGTTGTCGAGTCAGTTGTCGAGCGAGGACTTTGATGTCTTGGGTGTCGAGCTTGATGGGGCGAGCGGCGGTGCGTGGTCTTGCCCCCTCATCCTCGAAGGCGGTGACGAGTCCTTTGAGGATGCGGTTCTTGTTCTGTCTGGACAGGTGTGGGGTCATGGCTGTCCATTTGTCTCGGGCTTCCGGAACGCGTTGCAGGGCGTTGGTGATGATCTGTCCGAGTCTCGCCCGTGGGTTGTCCATCTGGTTGCGGACGGTGGGTGCGATGGCTTCGTACAGTTCCCTCATGTGTGCCCGCACTTCGGTGGGTGCGTTGTAGTAGGCGTCCAGGTCCATCTGGGTAGGTGACACGGAGGAGTTGGACTGTGGGATGGAGTAGGTGGCCTTGAACTTGTCGGCGGCGTGGGTCAGTTCGTGCATGAGGATGCGTCGCACGGCCTTGATGGAGTTGGGTTCTGCGAGTTGTCTCCACGTCAGGCTTCCGTTGATGAAGATGGTGACGCTGAACGCGTTGGGGAGTGGGTTGTCGTCGTAGTCCTTGAGATCATCGAGGATGTTGAAGCTTCCACCCAGGGTGACTTTGTCGGAGCGGTTGGGCCTCAGGTCGTATTCGACGACGACTTGGCGCGTCTCCCCCATGACGGTGAGCAGGGGGATGTCGAGGTCGTGGGTGTAGTAGTCCACGGTTTCGTCGGGCCCGTTGTTCTGGGCACCTCTTTGGACGAAGGATTGGAACGCGTCGAGGGCTTTCTTGACACCCCGTGGGTCCAGTCGGATGGGACGTGCGGCGGTGCGGTGGCCTCGTTGGAGGAATTCCACGATGTCGCGTACGAGCCTTGGGTCAAGAGTTTTGATCTCAGCGAGAGCCTTGGGGTTCCTGTTCAACCAGAACGCTGCGTCGAACGTCTTCATGAACCGCGTGAGTTTCTCGGGTCGTGCGGACAGTCTGTCCATGGTCTTGAGGGCGTGTGCGAGGTTGTGGTTCCAGTTGGCTGCTTCTGGGGACAGTTGGTTGTCGATGGCGAACATCCGGTCCCCCAGGCTGACGCTGGCGGTACGTTTGTCGATCAGTCCTTGTTGGAGCAGCCAGTCGTCGGTCAGTCGGGAGTCCACTTCTGCGGGGATGGTTTTGGTCCCTGCTTCCCAAGCGGCGTTGAGTCTGTGGTGTCCGTCGGCGAGGTGTGGTTTGCCGCCCCAGGCTGTGAGGTGGACGGGTTCTTTGACGCCGTGTCGTCGGATGGAGTCTACGAGGGCTTCGTAGAACTCGAAGTCGTCTCCGCAGATGTGTTTCCCGTCCACGTCTCCGCAGTGGTCTGCTTCGATGGGGTTCCCGCGTTGTCTGAACTTGATCAGTGGTTTGACGTTCAGGTGTAGGAGTCGGGTGTTGTGGACAGCTGCGAGCCAGCGTGTGGCGACCCTCATGAGGCTTGGGGTCTTGGTGTCGGAGCTGTGCATCGGTGGTGTCCTGCTCTTGAGGGTCGGGGTCTACTCTTGGCGTGTTGTATAGGGAGATTTTGCAGGGTGTTTGGTCGGACAACCCCCGCCTCCGGCGGTGATAGGGGAGTGGCTTCAGGTGGGTCGACTCGGTGGGTCGACTCCCGCCTCCGGCGGTGTAGAGGGTGTTCTATGCCTACTGACCCTCCACATGGTGACCTGCTTGCTCTCCCTACGCGGGAGTTGATCAAGGGTCCACGGGGCGAGAGCTTGTCGAACGTCTCTGTGAGTTCAGATGAGGATGAGGTGGTGTGGGCAGCGATTCAGCGCGGGTGGGAGCAGCGTCGGGTGGTAGGGTTCGAGAAGGTCGGAGGCGTGCCCGAGGAGTTGGCGGTGAAGTCAGACAGCTTGGTGGATGAGGTGGTGGCTTCTCTTCGAGCGAACCCCGAGGTCTTGTTCGAGGTGCTTCAGGTGGTTCAGACTGATCTGGTGGGTGGTCCTTGGTTCGAGACCTCCGCGCGGAGTTTGAGTCGCTCGGTTGCGGCGGAGGCTACACGGGATGCTCATGCGGCAGCGCCGGCTCATGTCCGTCAGGGTTTGAAGGGCCGGGTCATCTGTGCGTTGGTGTTGGTGGAAGACGACTTGTGGTGTCGCGTGGTGGTTCAGCAGGCGGGTGCGACCATGGTGGAGCACGTGTCGGGTCCGTTGGAGGCTTTGAAGGATGCCACGGACGCGGCTTTGATCTCGCTTGGTTGGCAGCTCTGTGGGTGAACAGAAGCTGTTTGAGTTGGCGTCCAACATCGAGATCCCGGTCACCAAGGCTCAGCTGGCGGGTTTCGGCAAGGGTCAACGGCTCCCTTCACACAACGAGCCCTCTCCTCTCCCACCCGGTGGGGAGGTGGTTGCGAGCAGTGGGGTGTTGGCAGAGCGTCTTGTTCCTGATCAGGAAATGGCGGACGCGGTGGTTGAAGCCTTGAGGGCGGACCCC
>Ga0307983_1000737_pt1 | contig 15796 bp, 12 predicted proteins | sample OrgLakmetagen991_FD_201845 | JGI IMG/M metagenome (GOLD analysis project Ga0307983, IMG submission 201845) | Saline water microbial communities from Organic Lake, Antarctica - #991 | ecosystem: Environmental > Aquatic > Non-marine Saline and Alkaline > Saline | place: Antarctica: Organic Lake...
AAAGTAGCCGCTTGCTTTTGAATATAAGAGTCAGCGCGCTCTATGGATTGAAGTTCAACCTCAGACTGGTTTAAATTAGATTCGGTATTTGTAAGACCATATCTGATAGACGATTCTAAGATATTTTGAGTAAGTTCAAGCATTGATTCATGAGCTGAAGTTTCAGTGGTAACAAGGTCAATTAGATTTTGTTTTTCAGGTGAAATATCTTCACCTTTTCCTGTTGCCATAAATTCTTCTATTTTAATATTCGTCTCTTTAGTGTTGTTTGTAAGCTCTTGACTAATTGGGTGATCTTCAAGTTCTCCAATAATTCTGAGGCTTTCATTGTCAAGTTTTGCAAGCTCCCTTTTGTACTCATCTTCAAAAGAAAAATTTTTTATAAAGTCATGAAGCTTTGAATTTTTTGGAGCCAATTGTTTATATGTTGCTAACATTTGCTCATTAATGTCGGATAAACCAAGCCCTTTGGTTGTAAGATCAATTATTCTCGTCTCTTCATTAGTCAAAGTTCTTTGAACTTCTTGGACCTGTTCTTTTTTTGCCTCTCTTCTTTTAATCCTTTGTTCTAGGATCTTTTTTGCTTTTATTCGACTTTCCGAAGGTTTCTTTGATTGAACTTTTATTGCAACTTTTGCTGAGTCTGCTTGATTAAAAAAGTAAAAGGCAGCTCCCCCAATGATAATTAAAGATATAATAATGATTTTCTTCATAGAGATTGCCTTGTTTTTTATTAAAGTATTTTACCAATTGATAAAACTAGAGAAATATTAATCATTTTAAATTTCTAATTAAAATAAGAAAGGGATCCACTACAGGACCCCTTTCTTTTTAAATATAATTTTTTCTAAACTTATTTTGCCATATCGATAAGCTTGTCTATTACTTGAACCAGCGGTTGTGGTCTGTCATAGATGTGCTCACAGTTTACTCTCATTGTTTTAGGCAAGTTCTTATTAAGTTTTGTTCTATTATCTCTTTCAATCGTACATCTATCATTCCAACCATACTCTGGAGTTGAATAGTACTTATTGTTAGAAGCTTGAATAGAAGCTGCTTTATACTCTTTAGGAGGAAGACCTGATTTCCACTCTGGAAGATCTGTTCTACCTTTAAAGTAAGACTTATAGTCTTTAGTCACTGACCAGAAGAAATCTGGTTGTTTTCTTTCAGCATTAAAGATATTTGCTTTACCAGTCTCTGTTGCTCTCCACTGTCCACCAATAATGTTTCCGTTTTTATCTAGTTCAAGGTCGTAGATCATTTCAATCTCACGAGTCTCATCCATTGATTCATCATCAGTTGCAGATCTAGTTGGTCTATTCCAATTGATATAGCTCATCTCTAGACGAACACCAACAACATGAGTGGCCTCTTTGTTTCTGAAAGCAAAAAATTGATCATCCTCTTTAGTAATAGGCTTTATTTTTGAAGCGATATCACCATCGTATTCACCGTCATAAGGATTGAAGTATACTGCCTTGTAACCGTACATAGGATGATTATCTACAGCTGCTTTAACTTTTCTCTCAACAACAATAGTTCTTCCTTGGTTTCCAATGATATTTACCAATCCTAAGTGCCATAAAGCTGGGTGAACACCAACACACCTTGGTTCAAGCTTCTTAGAGTGTGGATCTGGTCCATCATCATAAGTTCTTCCCCATGGATCTCTTTTAGCAAAACTATCGTTACAACGAAGACCTTGCATTAAGATTCCACCACCAGAGAACTTATCTGTTGTTTCATCGTATCTTCTCTCATCTTGAATTAGTGAGTTTGCCCACATATATGAGGCAAGTGCTTTTAAATCATCAGGAAAGAAGTTAAGTTTTTTTCCATTTTCTAGTTCGAATGTAACTGTCTTTCTTGGTCTTGGAACGTGACCAGCTGCTGTTGCCCAACCATGACAGATACCTTCCCAGGTTGCAAGTCTTGTTGAAGCTGGTTTCATTATGTAGTTACTTTGTTCTTTTATTGCAATTGGTTTGGCCATCGCAAGTGCGGATTGAAGAGTACGTGCTTTACCTTCCTCTAGAAGATAGGCTGCTATATGATCTGTAAGTCCACCACTTGTATCTCTTGCAAGAGGGTAAGCTTCTTCAACTGTTGCAAAAGTTTCATTGTTTCCGTTAACCCAATTCCAGTTAACATAGTTAGTAGCAGTTTGAAATGTATTACCACCAAGCTTATCTACTTTTGAGAGAAACGCATTTTCTTTTTTACTTCCCCAGTCATCCATATATTTCACGACTTTTTTAGTGAGAGTGAAGTTTTCATCACCTATTAAAATATCGTATTTTTCAGATGGTGCTAACTCATCCATTTCTTCTGCATCAAGTTCACGCCATTTCGGTTGAACTTCTTCTTGCCTTTTAACTAGTCTTTTATGATTAGGTTTCCAAACAAAGTCAGTAAGAACATTTAGTTTTGTTCTGTAGGGATCAGCGATCAATCCTTTGTTGAGTGGCCAGTAAGTACTCATCCAAGGCTTTTCACCAGGAGTAATAGCATTTTGTGTATTTTTGGCAGATAACCCTTTACTCATAATCTCGTTGAAATTTACAATATAATTAGAGTCTTCACTCATAATCCTTGTTCTTTGATTTATGTAGTCAGTAGTTACTGGAACGAATGGATAGATACTCTTTCCATATCTATTTACAGGTGGCTCAAATTTCTTCTTATCGGCTACATCTTCGTTTGCTGAGAGATTTCCGATACTTACAGCAGTCAAAAGAACTAACGGTAAAGCTTTTGTAAACTTCATACATTCTCCTTAGGGGTGGTTTGATGATTATTTAACACATCGTGTAATTTCAAACAACCACTGAGAGTTTTTAATGTAAAATTTACGAAACCAAATATAGTGAATATACGTACCAGAGATGAGAATAGTCAGATAATACCTTTTTTGATAACTAAACTAATGAAACTAATTCTCTTTATTCTCATAGGCTTAAGTGCTGAGACAATTATGGCCAGTGATACCTTTACCTTCTTGCACTACAATATTAAGGAGCTTGATTCAATTAAGCTCAAAGCAAATAGTGATCAAATTAAAGCTGTTAAGAAAGTTATTTCAAATTATAAATTTGATCTTTTTTCAATAAATGAAATTCAGTACGATTTTCCAAATGTTCCTACCCCAAGTTTTCAAACGACTGGGGAGAACCTAACTCAATTGAGTGACCTTCTTAGTTTGAAAGACTTTACTGAACACGTCTTTGCTCCAGCAAACACAGGTTTAAATGCAAAGACAATGGAAAATGGACACTACTATACTAATCCAAATTCTCCGCAAGCCAGGGCAAATGCAGATCAAGTAAACTTTGGGATTGTTCCAGGTCAATATTCAACGGGACTATTATCTAAATATAAAGTTCTTTCAAAAAGAATTTTCTCTAAGGTTAAGTGGAAAGATTTCAATACCAAAATTGATTTAAGTAAGTTTAAAACGGCTGATGGAAAAGCTTATCCCACAGATGCAGAACTTTTTGATAAGAACTTCAGCGATATAACAGTCTCAATCAATAATAAAGAAGTTCATATTGTACTGCTGCATACTGTTCCAGCATACAACTTTGGAAATCCTGACTCTCCAAATTATAAAAGGAACCAAGATCAACTACGTTTCCTAGAATGGTATCTTACGGGGTCAACAGATTTAAAAGTTCAACTTGAAGGTATAAAGCCACTTGATAAATCGGATTATTTCATCGCTACCGGAGACTGGAACACGGCTTTTGATTCCCTCAGCAATCCAGGAAGCTTAGTCCTAAGACGAATGTTTAAAAAAATTAATTTGTGGATTCCAGAAAAGAATCTATCTTTTACAAATGAAGGTTATGGATACGCAGAGGCACCATTTCGCTTAATGCTAGACTATATGGCCACAAGTAAAAATATTGAAATCGTTAAAGGTGAAATCATTCACCCAATCTTTAAACGCGTTCAACTTGGATGTGGAAAGTTGAATTCTTCCCCCCCTCTAACAGGAAAACAAATAATTGTTGATTGGAAAAAAGGATCACAAACTTGTCGTGCTATCGTTGATGAATCCTACAAATTATTTAAAGATGCATCTGATCACTACCCCATAATAGGAACATTCAAATTAAATGAATAAAATAATACTACTGTCACTATTTTTAATCACTGGTTGTTCACTAGCTCCCTTTTCGTCAAACAAGTCTGGACGCTCTTATGGTCCAGGTAATTCTCAAGTAGAACTTGGTAACGCAAACTCAAGCTATTACCTTAAGATGGGCTTTGGGGCCTCTCCTAATCTCGATATTGGATACGTAATGGAGTTTGGAGGGTTCTCAACTTCTGGACTTTTTCTAAAGTACTCTCTTGTAAATAAAGAAATAGGATCTTCACATGCTTTGGAGACAGGTTTTGGAACTGGAGATAGCTCAACCTACTATTACGGTGGATTAATATCTTCATATATGTTTACTGAATTTTTTGAATTATTTCTCAATCCAAGGATTGTGAGTGTTGAAACTGATGAACAAGACGTTGAACTGGGTGAGACAGTAGGAAATGTAACCGTTACTGATTATGATTTAAGTTACGTCTATATCTCAGCGGGAATGAATATATGGTTTAGTAAATCTTTTGGGCTATCTCTATACACCATTTACACACGAGGTGATGGACTTGAGACTGAAGAAGATTTTAGTAATGCAGGTACACTAATGTTAAAAATATAAAGATGAGGTTTCAAATGAAAATGATTTTAGCAATTTTAATTCTTTTAACTAGCTACTTAGCTTTTTCAGGTGTTGAAAAAGAGTCGAGTTCTGTTTTAGAAATTGAAAGAAAAGTTATGGAAAAAGGACAAAAGTATGGAAAAGAAAATGTTCTAGTCGTTTTCGATATCGATAATACACTTATGGCCATGCCTCAGGACTTTGGCGCTGATCAGTGGTGGGGATGGCAATCTGACAACTGTATGGTTAAGAAAGCTCCAGACTACTGTGTTGCTAATGACTTTAATAATCTATTAGATATTCAAGGACAAATCTTTTCTATGTCGAGCATGATTCCAGCTCAAAAAGAAACACCGAGAGTTATCAGACATCTACAAAAAAGAGGATATAAAGTTATCCTGCTTACAAGCCGTGGTCCCGACTTTAGAAATGCTACAGAAAGAGCATTAAAAATGAATGACTTCAGCTTTGTTGACTCAGCTATTGGCCCTAAATATGGTTATGCTGGACTTTATAAACCCTATTCACTTGATAACCCAAGTAAATCTGGACTTACAAAAACTGACCTTGAAGTATCTGGAAACAAATCACCAAGATTAGCTAGTTATATGAATGGTGTTTTTATGACTTCAGGAATGAATAAAGGAATTATGCTTAAAACACTTTTGCATAAAACAGGGTCAAACTTTAAAGCAATCATTTTTGCAGACGATCACATCAAGCATACGAAAAGAATGCAACAAATACTTGGTAATTCTAAAGATATCGATCTTGTAACTTACCGTTATGGTGCAATTGATGAACAAGTTGCTAAGTTTAAAAAAAGTGACAAAAGTGAAGTTAACAATGCTTGGAAAGAATTCAACGAAGCTAGAACGATGTCATTTAAATAACTATGAAGATCAGAGAGAATCTCACCCATAGTATTATAAGCCATCCCAACAGAGCGATAATTCTCTCTGTTTTGATGGTTCTAATTTTCTTACCAGGTCTTTTCCAAATCAAGAGCGATTTCTCATACCGAATTTGGTACTCTGAGCAAGATCCACTCCTTCAGCGATATGACTTTTATGAAAAACTATTTGGAAATGATGACTCGCTAGTTCTTGGTATCTACAAAGAAGATGGACTTTACAACGAAGAATCACTCATTCATCTGCAAGAGCTTACTGAAGAAATTTGGAAGATTGACTCAGTCATTCGGGTAGATTCATTAACAAACTTCGATTATGTAGATATTGTTGAAGATGAAATTGATGTAGGGGCTTTAGTTAATACTGAAAATATTGATACTAAGTATTTAACTAAACTCAAATCAAAAGTTAAATCACACAGTTTCATTGAAGAAAATTATATATCAAAGGATGGAAAACTCTCTATTATTGTCGCCAAAATCAAGCCTTCATTCAACGGTATTGCAGACAATGAACTTATAACAAAACAAATAAGAGATCTTGTGGAGAAAAAGGGTCTAAAACCCTATAAATATCAAATAATAGGAACAGCGATTCTGACCCATATCTTTAAAGAGATAACTGAAGAAGATGTTCAAAGACTTGTCCCTATACTCTTTATCATATTCACTCTCATTCTTTGGATGATCTATAAGAATATTTCCGGAGTACTAATACCCTATATAATTCTTGTAACTTCAATCTTAACGATGATGGGACTATCAGGATTTCTAGGTCTGAAAATCAATACTCTTTCGGTCGTCGCACCAAATATACTCTTGACTGTGGCCATAGCTGACAGTGTACATCTTCTAACGGTGTTCTTTATATCGAAAGCACATGGAAACAGCGTTGAAAGCTCTGTGAGACACTCTCTAATAAAGAACTTCTATCCTACCCTTCTTACCAGTCTTACTACCTGTATTGGATTCTTAAGCTTCTCAAATGCTAAGATAGAACCAATAAGTGGAATGGGTCTTATGGTTGGCTTTGGAGTACTTTTTGCTTGGCTTCTAACCTACGGACTTATAGCTCCACTTCTTTTAAAATTTGTTAAAGACGACCATGAAATCGAAGTCGAAAAAGACGTTAAAGTTGTGATTAGTAAAAAATCCAAGCAATCTATTGCTGTAATAAATCGCTTTAGATGGCCAATCCTAATTTTAACAATACTTAGTATTGCAGGATCACTGCATTTAGCGATCAAGACTCTTAAAGTAAATCTAGATCCATACAGTCAGTTTCCAGATGACTATAAGTTTATCCAAGACATAAATATGATTGAAAAACACAATGGTCCAAGTGACTCTATAATTTTTCTTATCAATGCTGGTGGAATTAACAAGGCAAAATCATCTGAGTTTTTAGTTAGAGTAGAAAAATTTCAAACATGGCTTGAGAATCAACGCTATATACATTCAACGTTTGCAATAACGGATATCATAAAAGACATAAACAAAACTCTTAATCAGAACCAAAGATCAATGGAAATCATTCCTGATGATGGTGACACCATCGCTCAAGAACTCGTGTTCTATTCCATGGGTCTCCCCCCCGGTAAAGAGCTTAATGATAAAATAAGTCTAAAAAGTGATTTCATTAATCTATCTGCCAAGTGGACTGTGAGAAATTCTCAAGAGGCTCTTATGCTGTTTAGAAAAATGGAAGCAAAAGCTGTGGAGTTTGGTCTTGATGCAAAAATAACGGGAAAGACACCGCTATTTCATGAACTCACCCCTTATGTTGTCTCTAGTTTTGTAAATTCATTTCTACTTGCTTTTATTCTCATAACTTTAATTCTAATTATTACTCTAAAATCCCTAAAGCTTGGTCTATTAGCTCTTATACCAAACTTGTATCCTCTAATTATTGGATGCTTATTCTTTGTATTATTCAAATGGGACATAGACATGGGGAGTGTTATTATCGCATCCGTATGCCTAGGAATTGCAGTTGACGATAGTATCCATTTCTTATTCTCTTACAAAAAACTTAAAGATAAAAAGCTCACTACAGTTGCAGCGCTAGAAGAAGTTTTTGAAACAACAATACCCTCTTTGATAAACACAACATTAATTATCGTGGCGGGCTTTGGAGTTTTCTACTTTGCTAAGTACGTTCCTAATTCAAATTTTGGTGTAATGGTTGCACTAATACTAACTGTTGCTCTTTTAGCAGATATATTCATTCTTCCTGCTGTACTTTTAATTCTTGACCGAGATAAAAAATGAAATACCTACTACTTATATTTATTCCTTTGATGGCGTTTGCAGACTTTGAATATCAAGCACAAGTTGGTCTGCGCTATAAAGTATTTCCTGATGATGATAGAGATGACACTAAAGACTACCAACTCGATCTAAAAACTAGGTTTCAATCAGACTACGAGGTCGATAGCTATAGATTTCATTTGGGATTTTTCTCTAGAGTGGATCAAAACAATTCAAAAAGAAATATATTAAACTTTGATGAAACATACTTAAAGAAAAGTTTTAATTCAATGTCTGTATCTGTTGGTAATCATATATTCAACTGGTCAGTTCTAGAAGTATTCCATCCCGTAGATACTATTAATGCTAAGAATTTTGATTCAAATGGAGACTTAATTGAAAGGTTAGGTCTTCCTTCAGTTATAATTCACAAAGAGTTTGAAACATCTTTACTTCAGTTTATTGCAGTCATTAAAAATATTCCTTCAATTTTCCCGGATGATAGCAACAGAAATGGTGCTCTTATCGATTTTAAAGAAACTAAATATGTAAACGATGACCAAACCATAGAAGACTCTCCAGATATGTTTGAATTTATCGTTCGCTACCAACATAACTTTGAAAACTTTGATATGGATATTCACTACGCAAGAAAGTACGATACAAATAACCCGCTAATTTCCTCGCCTAGAACACAAAACAACTCACCAACCATTGAGCAACTAGAGATTACGCCCTACTACTTAAAGATGCATCAGTATGGACTTACGCTGCAAAAAAACTGGGATGCCTATATCATCAAGTTTGAGCACGCCCGATATGATTACGATCAAGACTCTGTTGAGTTGTTTATCCCACCTACTTTTTCTGTTCAAAACACAAAAGAAGATTTCTCACTCACCGCATTTGGTATTGAGAGAACTTTTACCTACGGTAACGATGCTGAAGGCACGTTCTTTTTTGAGTATCAAACAGTTCTTGGAACTACTCAAGATTCGGCCAGAATTCTCTCTCCTTTTCAACGAGATGCAGCTTTAGGCTATAGACATAACTTTAATGACTTTAAAGGTCATGAAATTTTGGCCTTCCTCATCAATGACGTCGATCATTTTGAAGAGAGAATTTACTCTCTAAGTCACTCATATCGAGTAATTCCAGGTTGGAAATTAGAAACTGGAATTAGAATCATAGAAGCTCAAAACCCTAAAAATGGACTAGATCTGTCAAACTTTGAAGGTTTAAGAGCTATTGCAAATGGGGACTCCTTTAATATAGAATTAACTAGATTTTTTTAAAGGAAGCCAATCATGAAAATTTTTATTATTTCGTTTATTTTTCTCTACCAAGCCTTAGCTATGACTGGGATAGAAGTCATGCAAAAAGTTGAAAAACAAGGGCAAGGTTTTATCGGATCTGAAGCTGAGATGCAGATGCTTCTTATAGATGCCCACGGAACTCAGGTTGAGCGAATAATGGAAGCAAGTGTTTTAGAAAATATAAAAGAAGGCGATAAATCAATCACTGCATTTATAAAGCCCACAGATATTAAAGGAACGAAACTTCTCACTTGGACTAGAGTGGATGATGATAATAAACAGTGGCTTTATCTTCCAAAGTTCAAAAGAGTAAAAAAAATAAACTCTACAAATCAAGCTGGCTCATTTATGGGTAGTGAATTTAGTTATGAAGATATAGGCGGTCAAGTTCTAGATAAATACAACTACAAAGTATTGTCTGAAGATAAAGATAGTTGGATGATTGAATCTACGCCTAAGAAAAAATCAGGATATTCTAAACTAGTTAGTAAAATATCAAAAACAGATCTTATTCCCCTAGAAGTTAAATACTACGATCGTAGGGCTGAGCTTTTGAAAGAATCTAGTCTATCAGATTTTAAAACTTATAAAGTTGGGAAAAAATCATTTCTTATGGCCAATAAAATTGAGATGAAAAACCTTCAAACTCAAAAAAGATCTGTTATCAAATGGACGAATAGAAAGATTGGTTTAAAACTGAAAGACAACCAATTTAAATCTTCTAAGCTTAAATAGTGAAAAGACTTCTTTGGCTGAATGAGGCCAACACCTATCTCCTTGGTAAAGATGAAAGAATTATATTAAGTGTCTGTGCAGTCCTAAGTTCAGGTCATGTTCTTATTGAGGATCATCCAGGGGTTGGTAAAACAACTCTTGCCAAAATAATTGGAAACCTTTTTAACTTTGATCTAAGCCGAGTACAGTTTACGAACGATATTCTTCCAAGTGATATTATAGGTTCTAGTATTTTCGATATTAATAAACAAAACTTTGAGTTTCATAAAGGTCCCATATTCGGAGACCTTGTGCTTGCTGATGAACTAAATAGAGCACCTGCCAAAACACAAAGTGCACTACTGCAAGCCATGGAAGAGAAGAAAGTAACGGTGGATAGACAATCATACGATTTATCTCCTCACTTTACAGTCTTTGCAACTCAGAATCCAAGTTCACAAATAGGAACATTTGATCTTCCAGAGTCTCAATTAGATAGATTTTGCTTGAAATTTGATATTGGTTACCCAGATAAAGAGTCTACTCTAAAAATGCTTAAGAGTGACTTGAACTCAAAAGAAGTCGTAATCCACAACAAGATCTCTGATGAACAATTAAACGAAGCTAAAGCTGAAGTACAAAAAGTTCGAATTGATGATTCATTATTTGAGTATATCTATAACTTGCTTGATTATTCTCGTTCAAATGCTACAACAATTTCACTTAGTAATAGGGCCGGAATAGATCTAATCAAAGTATCTAGATCTTTTGCATATTTGAAAGGCAGAGATTATGTTATTCCTGATGATATAAAATATCTATTTCCATACATCTGTGGACACCGTCTTGTATCCCAAACAAACTCTTCTGTTGCTATAGAACATCAAAAAGCAAAAGAAATACTGGACTCAGTCGCTCTAAGATAATGATTCAAAGAATTATAGACTTTCTCCTTAGAAAAACTCAAAATGGAAAGAATATATACATAGTCACAACCTCTTTTGGCCTTGTATTTGTAGGGATTACTTTTTCTATATTTCTCATTGCTCTTACTTACACCAATAACGTCACGCTCATAATTGCATTTTGGCTTTTAACAGTTTTTCTTATCCAGATGCTAAAAACTCATAAAGAGATAAAAAGACTCAATATACTAGAGTTTAAAATAAATAATAGCTATGCAAATGAAATACTAAGTCAATCCACAATTCTTTCACTAAAGCCTTTAACATCCCGAATAAAGATATTAATAGGTAAAGACTATAGGGACCTAGAAACATCAAATAAGATAACTAGAGGCGTATACAATATAACTCGGTTGAGAATAGAGAACTTGGGTAATTTCTCCTTATTTTATTGTTGGAAGTTTTATCAAACACAAAAAGAATTGGTGATTTATCCAAAAAGAGTAGCCTACAACATAGAAGCTCTTTTATCTGAGAGTCAAACAAAGTCTCAAACAAGTGACGATGAGTTTGGTCTACATATTCCCTATGAACAAAGTTTATCTGCAAAAAGAATCAATTGGCGTATTTATGCAAAAAACCAACAACTTTATTGGAAAAAGTTTGAGTCTCAAAATTACACCCCTCAAGAATTATCACTCAACAGTGTTCAAGGTGAATTAGAAACAAAGATTCAGAAACTTGCATTTTTAATAGCCTATTATAATAAATCAAATATTCCATGGAGCCTCAGTCTTCCAGCTTTAAAAATTCCGACATCTAAAGGAACAGAACACCTCTTTATTTGTCTGAAGGAGTTGGCGAAGTTATGAGTATAAAAGTAAGAAGTCTCTTTTTGTTATGCCTAATTCCATTTCCACTACTGGCCTTGGAATTCTTAGATTTATCTGTCATCGCCCCAATAATCGCCATGATAGTAATGGGCTTTTGGCAAAACAAAACAAAATATTTTATTTTTTTACTATCCGCCCTCGTCATTTACAATTTGAAACAAAGCTTTGGCGCTTTCTACCTGCCAGAACCAATGATTACATTTCTTGGTACCGCATGCCTGCTTAGGATTATATTTACAAAGTCTAGTAGTGATAAAGTTTCCAGAACATTAGGATTTCTATGGATAGCTGCGTTTTCATTATTTAAAACAGATATTCTTTATTTTTTAATTATGATCTATAGTATCTCCTTTATATTTTTAACCTTAGACAAAAAAGACGACGAACCCACGCACCCTATCAAGTTTCTTGCGCTCTCATCAATTGGCGGTATTGAATCAATCATAAGTCTTTCATTAATTGGACTTCTCTTTGTATTCTTTCCACGATTTTCGGGCTTTTTCCCCAGAAGAAACAGCCAACCTCAAGGAAAAATTGGCTATAGTAAGAACGTTGATAACTCGACAATGCTAAGCCTTCAAAGTTCGTCACAGACGGCATTTATTGCAAGAACTGACAGACAACTGGCCAGTGATCAGCTTTATTGGCGAGGAAGAATACTCTCATATACTGATGGATTCAACTGGAGAAAAGGAAAACTCAAACCGACAACAACAATTGTTAAAGTTAAAAATCCAATCGTCTATCAAGTAAAATACGAGATAGACCTTGAAAAGGACATTATTCTTCTCGAGAGTCCCTACAAAATTGAATCAAGTAATATGGGTCAATATAAAGACAATACTACCAATACCTTCTCCTTTTACAATAAAGGAAGAAAAGCTATCGTTAATGCCATAAGTTCACTGGATGGTAAGCATCGAGAGAAATATGCGAGAAATAAAGATGCCTACACTCAACTCCCAAGTTTTATCCCAAGTGATCTCAAGAATTTTGTAAAGGAGCATAAACTGAATGGAAAAAACTTTGATTTTGTCATTCGAAAATTAAAGTCCTATTTAATTGTAAATAAATTCTCTTATTCATTATCGCCGGGAGACTCGACAACTCTTGCTAAATTTCTAAATCGAAAGATTGGCTACTGCACCCACTACGCTTCATTTGCAGGAATACTCTTTCGCTACTTAAAGTTCCCAACAAGATTGGTTTCAGGATTTCAAGGTGGAATATACAATGATCTTGGAGGCTATTACACTGTCTCATCCAACGATGCCCATGCCTGGATAGAAGTTCTTGTTGATAATAAGTGGATTAAAGTTGATCCCACAGGCTTCATTGATCCATCAAGAATAAATCTAGGTGGTCAAACATACTTTAACTCCTCATCTTCAGAATTTATTACTGGAAATAATAGAGAAAGTAACATCCTGCTAAAAGCAAAGATGATATGGAGTTACGTTAATTATAGAGCTTCTCTTTTTCTAGATAATTACGACATGGAAAAACAAGACTCATTTTCAAAAAGTTTGAATATTACAAAAAAGATGTTTTATTTAATAGGAGTGTTTCTAATTATAATCTTTTGTTTTTTCTACTTCTTAAAAAGAACTGATAAAAGAATAATTAAACCTCTTATAGATCGACAGCTTGAAAAGTATTTTAAGAAGCTAAACATCTCAATATTACCGACAGATTCCCTGAGTGAAATAAAAGAAAAAGCCGGAAATAATAACCAGGCGATCGAAGTCATTAATCAGTATGAGCAAATTAAATATGCTGGAAAATCAGATGGTAAAGAGATTAAAAAGTTCAGACAACTATTGAAGAAAATTACCACCAACAAGGTTTGAGATCTTTTGATTGAGTTTTAGAAATCTTTTTTTAGATGGTATATTGAGAACAGAGTTACTAAGAACGATTACAAATATATCTATAGATGGATCAATCCAAACGGATGTACCAGTAAAGCCAGTGTGTCCGAATGAAACATTCTTCTTAAAGTGATCTCCTCGAGGAAGTCTTGAATAAGGACTTGTAATATCAAAACCAAGTCCTCTCATAGACTTCGTTTTTGCAGTCATCGCATTCAGCTGATCGGAGCTTATGATCTCTTTATTACAAAACATACCATTGTTTAAAAATATTGAGAAAAACTTTGAGAGATCATCAATCGAAGAAAAAAGACCAGCATGGCCTGAAACTCCACCGAGAAAACGAGATGTTGGATCATGAACAACTCCCTTATGCCCCTTTACACTTTCTAAGCACTTTTTACAATTTGCTGGATTAAATGAAGTTGAGTCCATATTTAGCTCATTAAAAATTTGTTGCTCTAGATAGGTATTAAGTGAGGAACGACTTAACCTTTCTAGCTCCAATGCTAAAATCAGATAATTAATATCAGAGTAGTGAAACTTGCCTCTCCTTCTCGTGGGAAGAAGAGTTGATATATTTTCAAATGTTTCGTGCGGTGTGGATCTATAGTCTCCCGATGCCAAGCCAGCTTTATAACCGGACTCATGTCTCAAAAGATCCGAATAATTAATCAAACCTTTATAGTTCGTTGAAACCGCAATATCAGTTTTTTCCAGTTCTTTTAAAAAACCAGTTGCAGTAAAAACTTTTGTTAATGAAGCTAAATCAAAAATAGAATCAACTTTAGCATCACCAAAATGTTGTTTGTAGACAACACTTTTAGAATTACCAATAACGACAGACAGACCAGGAATCTTTGCGGCTTTTACCTCTAAATCTATAAGTTTAGTAAGTGACGCTTTATTGGAGAATGAGTCTGTGGACTCAAGCTCAAAGCAGTTTGCAAAAGATAATGAAGACATCAATAAAAGAACAATAATCATAATTTACTCTCTAATATCAAAGACAATTAGACAACTACTATCAAGTTATTGGCACCTTCATAATTATTGGATATAGTGGTTAAAACCTTGGAGAAAATATGTACAAACTACTAATATTACTAATCTCACTTAATCTTTTTGCAGCGCAAAAGACAATATATGGTACAGATTCAAGGGTAGATTACTATCAAATTAATAGTTCTGAAATTGAAGGTCTCTCAGGTGCAGTAGCTGCGATGATTCCAAAGCAGTCTATGATTGAGAAGGATCACTATAGTAAGTTTATTGCCGTAAACCTTGGAAGTGCAGACTACTGTGAAGATACTAATTTTTCCGATCAAACAACTATCGCTCAGTGCACAGGGTTTTTAATTTCTGAAAATACATTACTCACAACTGGAAACTGCATAAAAAGAGATTCGGATTGTGAAAATAACAAATGGGTTTTCAACTTTAAAAGAAACTTCAAATCACATAGAGTGAGAACAGCGGATGCAGAAGATATCTTCTCATGTAAAAAAATCATTAAAAGAGTAAACAACATAGGAGGATTAGTAAGTTACACTATCATTGAACTGGATAGAGATACTAATAAAGTAGCTATTGATTTAGCAACAGTAGAAAAGCCTAAAGTTAATGGGTCAATCATTATGCTTGGTCACCCTCATGGTCTGCCTCTTAAATACTCATCTATGGCCACTTCACAATATGTATATCAAACCTTTTTTAAAGCAGACCTAGACTCAGAAACTCGTTCAGCTGGATCTCCAGTTTTTGATAAACAAACACTTAAACCAATCGGTATGTATCTTTGGGGACCTAACGATTACACAACAACCAGAGGATGTCGCACCTATGTGACAAGATCTAATAACTCGGCCCTAGAGTACATAATGATGCTCGATCAAGTCGTTCTGTAAGCTACTGAAAAAAGAATAATGACTTAAATTAATTGCACTGAGATAACTTTTTGTGATTATATTTATTTCTAAATCACTTGAATTATTGAGATCAAAAGATTCCAATCCCAGATTAGACTTTCTGTTAGTATGCACAGATGGAAAAGCACTTCGTAAATCTTCTCATTTGTATGACTTGTCTGTTGATATTTTCATGTGCAGGACCAACCTCTCCTTTTGGTGCTTCGATAGTACCAGGAGATAAAGACGCCAAAGAATTAAATAACAACATCCAAAGAGCAATGGCCAAAGTAGATGAAGTCTCTATTG
>Ga0307983_1000738_pt1 | contig 15766 bp, 27 predicted proteins | sample OrgLakmetagen991_FD_201845 | JGI IMG/M metagenome (GOLD analysis project Ga0307983, IMG submission 201845) | Saline water microbial communities from Organic Lake, Antarctica - #991 | ecosystem: Environmental > Aquatic > Non-marine Saline and Alkaline > Saline | place: Antarctica: Organic Lake...
CACTAGCTAAATTTCAGTCTGGACTAGCAGGGCAATCAGAACCGCTAAGAATGTACGGCATAGACCTAAGCGCGACAGCAGTAGAGGCACACGCCTTAGAAAAGGGAATCACAGACGGCACAACTGAGATGACCGAGGCAGAGAAGGTCACAGCGCGTTATAGCTTGCTAATGCAAGAAACCTCAGGAGTTACCGGAGACTTTGCAAACACCTCAGACGGGCTAGCTAATCAGCAGCGCATACTAAAGGCAGAAATAGAAAACACACGCGCAGAAATTGGCGAAAAGTTCATGCCTATAATGCAGGACTTTCAAGGGTTTATTCTCGAAACAGTTATCCCGGCAGTGCAAGACTTTTGGGCTGCAATCATAGACCCGGCAGGCGAAGCACAATTACAAATGAAGTACATAGGTGATGCTATAGATGTATTCGCGCAGACCTTTGGCATAGCTTCCGGTAAAGTAACCTCAGATCAAATCTTTAACTGGTTAGGTGATGGAGTAGTCCAGGCAATCAAGGCGCTAACTTTCCTAAGCGTTTTTGCTCAAGAAACCTTCGAGGGGTTAGACCTACTACTAGGCGGCCCAGATGCTCGCTATAAAAGCAACACCGGGCAGAAGCTTGCGGGCATTCAGCAGCTACTTGGAGCGCGTAATAAGGCAACCCAAGCAGCAGACCAAATCAAGTTCGCGCCAGACATGCAAGCAGGCGGCGGAGAGTTCGCTAGGCAGGGAAGCATCTCTCAAGGTCGCGGCAGGTTCGATCAATTCGGCAACGCAATTACTATCAACATAAACCGGGCTAACGTAGACGGTCAGCAGATCATCAACGAGATAAACAACACACTCAAAACCCAGGGCAGCAGAAACCTTCTCCGATGACTACAATAGATAACTTCGACATAGCTAACGATCTCAAGGTCGAGTTCTTTCTGCCGGACAGCTCAGAGAATGCTTTCATTATTGGCATTAGCACACTAGGCAGCTCGCGAGTACTATCAGGCGGCAATACTTTTATTATTGATCAGAGCTTGCTAGGCGGCGAAAACGTCCTAGACGGTGGAGGCACTAATAGCTTTACTTGGCAAAATCTTTCCTGCACAGTAGCTAGGGCAAACCTAGAAAACGGCGGACAAATACAAGATCAGCTTTACTTCCAGCCTCAACCTGCAGGAGCGCGCCTTACCCTGCAAACCTACGATTACGACCCTTCCCAAAACACTTCATTTCGCCCAGGTGTTCCAGTAAGAATAAAGCTAGTAAAAGGCGAAATAGATAAGATTATCTGGAGTGGCATTGTTGATAGCATCGGCGGCACTTACACAATAGACGGTAAAAATCTTCTGCAAGTTATTGCTTTTGATTCTATGAAGCAGCTTCTCAACACTCGAATAGCTGGCTTTGATAGCTCAAACCCAGATGGCTATGTATCGCCACTAGAGCAACTAGAGATAATTGCTAACGAATTTGGCAGCAGCATAAGCAACCTAAGCAAAGTAGCAGCAGGTCGCATTCCCTCAGAAACCCTGACACAGGTAATACCGTCTAATCTGATTCTAGAAGCGATACAAGTAGGGCTAGGGCTGTTTTGGATAGACGCTGCAACTCAGGAGTTTGTATTCGTACCGCGCCCAGACCCAAACACCCTTCCAGACTTCCCAGTGGGCGCAAACTACTTCAGGATAGATGAATCACTACTAGGCGGAATAGATGTTTTGGGATCAGGTCAGGAAACGATTTATACAATTGGGAATAATCACGACACCCTAAATCACTTATGTATGACCAACATAAGCACACTAGCTAGCAGTGATGAAGTTTTCAATTCTCTAAGGGTCGAGCTTGCTTCTGACCCGGACACGTTTGTCTTGCAGGAAAATTCAGATTCGATTTCACTTTATGGAACTTACGCAAAAGACGTAAGTCTAAACACTACAAGTGTTCAAGAACTAGACCGATGGGCTAGCTCGGTGTTCAACCAATCGCCTACTGACTTAGTTCAAAACATAGAAACGCTAACACTAGACAGACAAGGCAATTTGACTGAAGCGGCTTTTCTGCTTCCAGGCACACTAATAGGCGTGGACTTCACTCAGGACACGTTAGAGATTCTAGATTATTATACTATGGTAAAAGTGAGTCACTTCATCGACTCAGACACTTGGCTAACTACACTAGACCTATGGAAAGAAGCATAAAATGAGCTATAAAGTATTCGCTAACGGCAACACGCTCCCGGCCTCAGACATAAACAATAACCTAATGCAGCAGGTTATCGCGGTCTTTGCAAGTAGCGGCGCACGAGATGCAGCAATCACTAGCCCGGTGAATGGTCAGTTCGCTTACCTAACAGGCACTAGCTTGCTAACAAAATACGATGGTTCGGCCTGGGGTAACGCGATAGTATTCCCAGACCCCACGCCTACAGTTAGCGAGCAGGGAACTTCTAGGGCGATAGTTGCCGGAGACGCTAACAGCTTTATCTATGCAACCGCTGCAATCACGATCACAGTAGATGACGAACTTGCAATCGGCGAGACAATAAACTTTATTCAAAACGCGGCAGGTGCTATTACCTTTGCAGCAGGTGCAGGGGTTACGCTTAACTCTAAAGATGACGCGTTAGACACAGGCGGACAGTTTGCAGGAGCAAGCATTACAAAGAAAGCGACAAACAGCTATTACCTAGTTGGCGATCTCGCATGATTTTATTCGGAATACTTGCGGCTAGTGGTGGCGGTGGTGTTAGCGTGGCTGGCTATGCACCCGGCGGCTATAATGGTAGTTCTTATGTTTCAACGGTTGACAAATTTTCATTCTCTGATGATTCAAGAAGCACTCTAGCGACTGGGCTATCCGCAAACGCCGGTAATATGGCCGGTATGTCAAATTCAGGTGTTGCAGGTTATGTAGCTCTAGGTAATGCTGGTTCCGGGGTCGATAAGTTTGCTTTCCCTTCTGATGCACGTAGCACGCTAACTGCGGAAATATCATCTTCTCGCAATTCTGCTGCTGGAATGTCAAATTCAGGAGTCGCAGGTTATATAGCAGGTGGAAGTAATGAGTCGACAGTAGACAAATTCGCTTTTTCTAACGATTCACGAACCACTTTAGGCACAGGGCTTTCTAGCGGTAGAAGTAATTTAGCCGGAATGTCTAACTCAGGAGTTGCAGGTTATGCGGCAGGTGGCGGCTATTATACCACAGTAGATAAGTTTAATTTTTCTAATGATTCAAGAAGCACTTTAGCGACTGGGCTATCCGCAAACACTAGGGCAGGTAGTGGAATGTCAAACTCAGGCGTTGCAGGTTATGTAGCAGGTGGAAACACCACTGCTGGGTCTACATACAAAACCACTGTTAATAAGTTTGCGTTCCCTTCTGACTCAAGAACTACTCTAGGAACAGGGCTTTCTAGCTCTAGGGGTTTTTCAAATGGAACATCAAACACAGGAACAGCAGGTTATGTAGCAGGTGGATACACTGGATCAAGCTTTGTCGCAACAACTGATAAGTTCAATTTTTCTAACGATTCACGCAGCACTCTAGGGACTGGACTATCTAGCGGTAGAGCAAATCTTGGCGGAGGCTTTCAAGATGAGGCACTCTAATGTATGAAAAAATAGAAGCGGCAATCGCAGAGGTGCAACAGCCTCGGTCACGCTTTCAGTTGGAGCGATTTGTCACAGGCTCACACGCAACGCCTGAAATGCAGTATTACCAAACTTGCCTAGAGTTGCAAGACATGATTTACAAGTTTCAGGTCGCTGAAATTGCAGTCAAAAAAGCGGATCTAAAAATTATCCGACTACGAGAAGCAAAAGATGAAATGAAAGAACTCAAGGCTCAAGAAACTGAGATAGGACTTAGGCAGACACGTTTAGCCATGATAGGCGCAGAGCGTGAACTAAAAGATTTAGTAGCAATCTTTGAAAGCTTTGAAACTAAGTTCACTAGGGCAGAAATAGAAGCCGCTCAGCCTGACTATTGGAACGCCCGATTAACTGGAAACGCTAAGGCGATGCTTATGGGGGGTTCAAGCGTGAACGCAGCACACATAGAAGCTATGGAACAAGCCGGAGTTTTGCAAAACTTTATTGAGGAAGTAGCGCAATCAAAGAAAGAGCTAGGTCTATGAAGTATGCAACTTGGAAACTAAACTTTACTAATCCTGATTACGGAACTGGGCCAGAAGACTCAATAACTCTACAGGGCGGAACTGCTGAAGGATCTTATGCTAATGGTGATGTAACTCAGGGCGCAGAAATTCTGGGATACTTTACCGGAACGCCCACGTCACTAAGCGCCTGGTCATTCAAAAAACTTACACAGGCTAAGGCTTTGGAGTTTGTACAGGGTATAGACCATGAAGCTTATCTTGGAGAAGACGGCAGAATACTAGTCCCATACATAGATGAAACAATCTAATGTCTGAGCAGATACCTAGAAGCAGCACACAGCAGCAGTTACTACTAAAGCTAGTAGGTGACATGGCAGACGTAAAAGCCGGGTTCAAGATGCTTCAAGATCACGAGGACAGAATCAGAGAGCTAGAAAAGGCTCGCTGGCAAACAGCCTGGGTTACTGCTTTCGCTTCTGCTGCCCTAACTGCTCTAGCTGTGACGGTTGTTTCTCAGGTTGCTTTATGAGATACCCACTTCCTAAAGCAAGCATTACAGCACTCTATGGCGCTACAGAGAACAGGAGTACCCCACATAGGGGACTAGATTTTGGCGCAGCGACAGGCGCTTGGATCACAGCACCGGAAACAGGCACAATAGTAGTAAACACTTGGAGCGATGTTCTAGGTCACTGCTTAGTCCTACGCTTTTGGCATGAGGGCAAACAGATGCCTATGTATCTAGGCTTTGCTCACTTGAAGGTAAAGAGCAAGCACAAGGTAGGTACTAAAATCTGGGAAGGCAATAAGTGGTTCGCAGCAGTTGGGAATACTGGGAGCGCATCACGCGGTAGCCATCTTCATCTCACCTATGGAGACACTGCTAAGCACATCTTCTACGGTAAAACATTCGACCCACTAGCCCTATTGGAAAGGTACGCAAAATGAGATTCAACCCCCAGATTAGAAAAGCAATTTACGCAGCAGTAGCCGGATTAGTGCCGCTTCTGGTAATCGCCGGGATAGTTACCGGAGAGCAATCGCAGCAAATACTTAGCAGCGTCGCAGCGGCTTTAGCTTTCTTTGCTTCAGTGATGGCAGTAAAGAACACTGAGGTAAACAACCCTGAAGAATACGAAGACGTAACCGAGGGAATAGAGCCTCCACACATTCCAGGCGTTTAACTTTTTAGCCTCGAGCGTTTCGCAATCTAGCGCGCTGCCTAGTGTTCACGCCACCCCAGATACCATGCTTCTCATCATTCACTAGAGCAAACTCTAGACACAGCGACCTAACCGGGCAGATCTTACATAGGCTAATAGCAGATCTTAGGTTTGTATTCATAACGCCTCCTTCTGGAAACCAAGCATCAGGGTCAGAAGTCTGGCAGGCAGTTGCCCCGGTCTTTTTTATGCCTTCTGCTAGTGCAGTGAGAGCTTGTTCTGAGTTCATGCCTAAACAATAACTGCAATTATGTCGCGCTGCTTTGCTATGCTCCAAAACATGATCACAGTGAATAAGACAATTGCCAAACTAGGCGGCACTCTAATCGGCACACACCCGGCAGGATCTCCTGAGTGGCATGCTCAGAGATCTCACGCAATCGGCGGCAGCGACATAGCTCCGATAATGAATAAATCTCCCTGGACTAGCGCGGTGTACTTATGGGCGCAGAAGTCAGGCTTGCTATTGCCTACAGAAGGCACAATGGCTATGAAGCTAGGCAACTACTTCGAGCCTGCAATAGTCCGGCTATTCGGTGACATGCACCCACATCTCATAGTTCATACCGGAGATTACACCTACGAGTCACAGAAGAACCCCTCATTTCACGCTAACCCCGACGGCGTTATAGAAGATGAAGATGGCAGGTTGTACATTCTTGAAATCAAATTCTCTAGAAACGCTATGCCTATTTTGCCGGAGCATTACAGGCTTCAGGTTCTTTGGTACATGATCGTGACAGGCTTGCATAGTCCCGGTGTACTTTGTGCAGTCGCAGGAGGCGAATACAGAGAGTTTACGGTGGAGTATGACCCGATAGAGGCGGAGGCACTTATGAGGGCGGCAGAGAGCTTCCTAGAGCTTGTGAGGACAGGAGAGCAGCCAGACATAGAAGGCAGCGATTCGACTTATAGCGCAATTAGGATTCTGCACCCCGACATAGAAGACACAGAAACCGAGATAGACGGCGAGGAATACCGACTTCTGCAATCAGCACTAGAGCAGGAAAAGTTCTGGAAGCAGCAGGCAACACTTAGAAAGTCGGTCATTCAAAGCAGCATGAAGGGCGCTAAATACGGCTATGTAGACGGCGAGAACGTTGTAATGTTACAAAGCAGATCTGGCGGCGCGCCTTATCTCAAAATCACAGGAGGGTAAAAATGGGATTCATGGACAACTATGAACCAGTAGCAGACCGAATAGCTAAGTTCTGGGAGAAGCACCCAAACGGCAGAATACACACCGAGATAAAGCTAATCAACGAGACCGAGATAGTGATTATGGCAAGTGTCTACACTGACCGGGAAGACATGAGAGCAGCAGCTATTGACTTTGCCCAGGAGACTAGAAACTCAAGCCCAATAAACAAAACTAGCTTTATCGAGAATTGCAGCACTAGCGCAATCGGTAGGGCTTTATCAACGCTCGGCTTTTCTAGCAAGAAAGACGGTCACAGCGTCAGACCTAGCGCGGAGGAAATGCAGGCAGCCTCACAGGAGGCTTTGGCGGTATCTCTAAAGGGGTTTGAGGGTCGCGCAAGTGTCCTAGCCCTAAGTAGTGATGTTGAAGGGCTTAGAGAGCTATACAGCGACGCTAAGTTACATGGAATGCCCAAGCGATTCCTAGATCAGGTTACAGACATGGCTAAGGCAGTAGATACAAAGTGAAAGCGAAGGGGACATAGCCCACAGATAGCTATGCCCCCGGATCATAATTCTATCTGACAGACAGGGGAATCATGGATCAGGAAACAGACTGGAAAGAGTTCACAGAACGGACTTGGCTAACGGGATACAAAAAGGGCTATGGTCATGGTCGCGAAGACATGAGAAAACAACTGACTTTTGAACTTTGGGATTTCAGGAAAAAGATACTTTTGACCGATACAGATCTAGCTGAAACGATAGAAATCTGCATCGACAGATTAGAAAAATTAAAATAAGATACATCTTCTATATATAGATATATATATAAGCATTATTAAAGGTTCTATATATAGACATTTAACTTAATAACTATACATAAGCATTATGTTTATATATAGCAAGAAATTACTCATCACAGAAAAGGGAATGAAATGCCACAGATCACAATCACAGGAGACGTAAACCTAATTGGCTGGGAAGGCAGAAGGATCTCAGTTTGGGAAAACTACGATGTTCCAGGCTATACAAAGCCCTTCTCAAGACTTTGGACATGTTGGTTCGACTTCTCGCAAGCAGAGCATCTTCAAGAAGGTGACTGGATAGAGCTAACCGGAGAGCTATCGACGAAGATAGGGAAATACACGCCTAAAGATTCAGACGTTGAAAAGACCGTAGTTGAACATCACTTGCAAACTGCACAGCTAGTTCAGGCAAGAAGCAAGACACAGCAGGGCGCTACTATGGCGCAGGTTTCAGGCTTCGAGAATGCGCCGTTCTAATGATTTCGGACATGAGCGAACTAGAAAACAAACTCTATTTCACAAAAGGCTATGAAGCCGGGGTGGAGCTAGAGCGCAAGCGCATCATAAAGGTAATCAAAGACCTAGCAGACACTCGCGACATTCTAGAGACACTCAACTATCCATTCCTTGCTAAGGAAATAGAAGACGCAATCTTAGAGGGTCAAGATGCAGACTGAAAAAACGCAAGCAGAAGCAATTTACAAAGCTGTTTACGACTACTTTCGACTATTTGACGGAGCATCAAACAGAACTCACAAAATTAGCGAAGCGGAGCTTATAACGCTAATCAACGAGGCACTCGATGACTAAAGAAAAAAGGTCAGAGATCATGACTAGAAAAAATAGGCAACCACTAACCGGCATCGTATTCTTGGCAGGCGTAGGGGTAGGTATTATAAGCGTTTGCTTCTTCTTCTTTCTTATCGTGCTGATAGACAGACTCTAAGATGATTCAGGTCTTTGTACCGGGCATACCCCAGCCACAGGGTTCAAAGAATGCGTTTGTAATTGGCAAGCGCGCGGTCATAGTCGAGAGCAATAAAAAGCTCCCGGCATGGCGCAAAACACTAACTGAAGTACTCGAGGCAGCTAATAGCTCATGTCAGCCACTTACTGGCGCAGTTTGTCTAGAGGTCATTTTCTTCATGCCCAGAGCTAAGACCAACACAAAAGATTACCCTTCGCAAAAGCCAGATCTCGATAAGCTCATAAGGGCGGTAGGCGATTCAGCAGACAACGCCGGGCTACTCTCAGACGATTCTCAAATCTGCCAAATCTTAGCTAATAAGGTATGGGCAGGCTGTGAGGCAGATCAAGGCGCACTAATTACATTCAGCGAACTATAAGAAAGACAACTAACCTATGTATAAGACAACGCTCACACAGAAAGCGCAAACGCTTATGAAAACAGCAGCAGGCATGGTCATACTGGCATTCTTCCTAGTCGGGGTAAATCTACTAGCGACACTAATAACAACCTATGTACCCTGGCTAACCATGATTCTGCTAGGAGCTACATTCAGCTACTTGACAGTAGTGGTTTATCAAGGGCTTAGAGACTCATGAAATGCCCTATCTGCGATACCCCTCACACAACTCGAGGTAATGAAGTAGTACCATGTAAGAGATGCTGGACTAAGGAAAGAACATGGCGGATTGGCACAACTCGAAAGAGTGGAACAAAGCGCGCGCCTATGCGAAGACAGTCCTAGACCCTGAGTGTGTTATCTGCGGTGCAGAACTAACGGGGGGTGACTGGACTATAGATCACATACGCCCCCCCTCCGTAACGGGTGACCCTAACCACGACATAGCCAACCTTCAATCTTTATGCCGGGTATGCAACGGGCGCAAGTCTGATAAGACAGCAGTGAGAGCAGCCTGGAAGAACAGCAGATGGTAGGCAGGGGCAGGGCAGGGGCGTATCTTGTCCCCCAAAAGGGGGGTCAAAGGGGGTCAAAAGGGGGGTCTACAGAGGCCTCACAGAGGGGCTACAGGGCAGGGGCTTTTTTCGACAGCCGCGCGCCAATCCCACGCTTCTCCACAAGTTAAGACAGAATAGCTAGATTATCCGAGGAGGTAAACCGCATGATTCACGAAACACTTAGCAAGTGGTTAGATAGCCTTACATTGACCATTGAACAAAAAGTAATCTCCGAAATGGCATTACGTCTAGCCGCTTCCTTCGACGAAACCGGACACACCTCGACAGCAGCGGAGCTACGCAAAACAATCTTGGAACTGCAATCACAGATCAACGCCAACAGGCATGAATTAGACCCACTAGAGAAGCTGCTAACTAGGTAATGACCACGCCACGTCTAGAAGACGCTCCTAACCCTCCGGGGTTGAGGTATCAAGGGTGCAATTCCCGAGAGTGGCACTAATGCTTCAACTTCCAGCTAGCTACACTAAGCCGCTATCTGAAGACTTTATTACAGATGGTGACTTGCTTATAGAGCTAGCAACGATAGCTTGGAAAGCTCCCGAGAGTCCAGACGGACTAGAGCTAGACGAATGGCAGAAGTGGCTACTACGACATCTTCTAGAAAGATACCCAGACACACACCCAAATCCCGATCTTGCAGGCAGACTTAGATACAGGCAAGCGGTAGTAAGTTTGGGAAGGCAAAACGGCAAGAGTTTACTCGCGGCTATCTTGGGGCTTTACGGTCTTCTCGTGCATCAGCCTTCCGGCGCTCAAGTGCTATCGCTTGCCAGTTCCTCGGATCAGGCGCGCATTATTTATTCTCGAGTTTTGTTTGTAATCCAGAACAATAAATTTCTCTCTAAGCGGTTTAAGAAAGCTACTGAGATGCGCGGCATCGTCACAGCAGACGGCAGCGGTAGATACGACGTAAAAGCCGCTAAAGAATCAGCCCTTCAGGGTATCCCAATATCGCTTTGTCTATTCGACGAACTACACCTGGCTAAGGTCGGAATGTGGAGCGCGGCAGTGTTCGGCACGTCTCAGCGCAGAGATGGTTTAGTGCTAGGCATAACTACGGCAGGCGATCAGAACTCAGAAACCCTAATCGACCTATACAAGTCCGGCAGGAAAGCAGCTTCAGGTGACCCCGAGCTAGAGCGTTTCGGTTTCTTTCTTTGGGAAGCTAAAGAGAATGCCCCAGTGACAGATCCAGAGGCAATCTTTGCAGCTAATCCATCAGTGGCAGCCGGGCGGATTCCACTAGCTCAGGTAATTAGCGACTTGCAGACTTTGCCAGAACACGAAGCCAGACGCTACAGGCTAAATCAATTCATTAGCGGTTCTGCTGCTAGTTGGTTGCCTAGCGCAGTGTTTAGAAAAGCAGGCGGTCAAGGTGTCGAGGTTATGAAGGGTGCAGTATTCGCAGTAGATGTTAGTCGCAACTGGGAACACGCTACTATCGCAGTTGCAAACTCTAAAGACGGCAAGCAGCAGACGGAGTTAGTCCAGACTTTTGTAAACCCAACTGAAGACCAAATCTTTACGCGCCTAACGGAGCTATTCGCAGAACACGCGCCCCGAGCAATTGCGCTAGATGATAGACAGCTAACTAACATTGGCAAGCGGCTAAAGTCCGTAGGCATTCCAACTTGGCAACTTTGGACTAAGGAAGTAACGGCAGCTTGCTCGGCAGTGTACGCACTATTTTCGACCGAGATGGTGACACACAATAATGATCCGTTGCTAATTATGCAATCGCCTAACGGAGTGACTAAGTACACCGGAGAGAATTGGCTTATCTCTAGAAAAGAATCACTCGGAGAGATAGATGCTTTACTCGCGACTATTTTCGCTTTGTATGTAAGTTCGCGCGCCCAACACGCCCAAATCGGTGTATTCTAAATTACACTAATGTAATTAGGATAGGTGCATGGCAACACTATGGCAAAGAATCACAAACGCGCCTATGCAAAAGCGCGCTAAACAGCCCACTATCCCAACGCGCTCAGATGCAACGGTTACAGCAGATACAGCCCTAAGCCTTACGGCAGTTTATCGCTCAGTGCAGATCATAGCCACTCCAATCTCTAAAATGCCAATCGAGACTTATCGCTATGCAACTGGAATGGATTTCAGAATTGAAAGCCCGGTGCTAGTTAATAAGCCGGACATAAATAGCAACAGGCGCGATTTTCTATTTCAAACAGTGACATCACTAGCCTTAGAGGGTAATGCCTTCTGGCACAAAAGCTTTTCTTCAAACGGACAAGTAAACAGCCTTACCCTTCTTCCGGCTTCTGCGGTATCTGTCGCTTATGTAAACGATCAGGATTTAGCCCAGGGTGTTTACTACAGCTACGAAGGAGTTAGCTATAGCGCAAACGAAATGGAGCAGCTAAAGCTTTTTAGCAAGTCCGGCGATCTCCGAGGCGTTAGCCCTATCTACTCATGTCGAAAAGACATTTCGGCGGCGCTAGACCTACGCGACTATGCAAAGAACTGGTTCAACCAAGCAGGAGTGCCGACAGGTATCCTGAAGACCGGGCAGCAGGTAAACAAAGATCAGGCAGACACGATTACCGATAATTGGCACAACAAGCAGCAGAACAGACAAATCGCTGTTCTAGGTAACGGGTTTGACTATCAGGCAATTTCTTTATCTCCGCGTGAGGCGCTATTCACCGACACAGTGGAGCAATCGACAGTAAACATAGCTCGACTATTTGGCATTCCTTCCAGGCTGCTTTTGTCTACAGTGCCGGGCGGCTCGGACACTTATTCAAACTTGCAAGACGAGAATGCTATCTTTTTTCGCCACACACTAATGGGCTACACCGACGCAATAACAGACGCCCTAAGTAACTGCTTACCTCGCGGCACTAGGGTCGAGTTTGACTATCAGCACCTATTCCGCGCCGACGTTGCCACACGTTATAACTACTATTCAACCGCTATAGCTGCCGGGATTCTTACAGCAGAAGAAGTCAGAGAAAGAGAAGGACTAAATGCCTGAAATTGAAATCAGAGAAGCAGACCTAAATCTAGACGAAGCTCAGGAAAGAACTATCACTGGGCTAGCTGTTCCTTATAATCAGGAAGCAGACATCGGAGGCGGCATAACTGAGCGTTTCGCTCCTGGCGCTATTGACTCGGTGGAAGATGTAAAGCTTTTTTACGGGCACGATGAGCCTATTGGAAAAGTTATCTCAGGCAGAGAAACAGAAGCAGGCTATAAGATCACTGCAAAGGTTAGCAACACCGCTAGAGGCGAAGAAGTCCTTACCCTTATGCGTGATGGCGTACTAAATAAATTCTCAGTGGGCTTCATGCCTATCGAACAAGATAGAGATGGCTCACTGATTACTCGGACACTAGTAGACCTAAAAGAGGTTTCAGTAGTTCCGTTTCCGGCTTTCGCTGGTGCAAACATAACCGAGGTTAGAGAAGATCAGAAAGATTCTGAGGCTATCGAAACCCAAACAGAAGAAAGAAAATCTATGTCAGAAAACATTGAACTAGACGTTCGTTCTGTGCAAGACGAAATGGCTGAATTGCGCCGGGTAGTCGAAGCAGGACTTACAGCATCAACCCCTAAGGTAGCAGGCTCAGAAATCCGCTCACAAGGAGAGTTTGCTAAGAAACTCCTAATCGGTGACGCCGGAGCTATCGAGCTTGCTCGCGCAGCTTCCACTAGTGCCAACACCGTAACAACCGCCGCTTTTGTTGGTCAGATCAACAACCTAATCGATGACAATCGCCCGGCACTTTCTGCTTTTTCTAGAGCAGCACTTCCCGCCTCTGGCCTTAGCGTAGAGTATGCTTCCGTAACTGCTAACACAATTTCAGTTGCAGAGCAAGACCCAGAGAATGACGAACTAGCTTTTGGTAACTTGACAATTGCTAACACCTCGGCAGCAGTAAAGACTTACGGAGGCTACACAAGCTTTTCTAAGCAGACAATAGAGCGATCAACAGTTGATTACCTAAACACGGTATTTCAGGCGCTAACTATTGCTTATGCAAACGCTTCTAACGCTGCGTTTGTTTCTCATGTTGAAGCGGTAGACATGACTGGTAAGGTGTTCGACATCTCGGCAGGAACCCTAGCGGCACTAATCGGTGGTATTACTGATGGCGCTTCTAAGATCTTCGAGGAAACTGGTCTACGACCTGAAGCTATTGTTACCTCCACTGAGGGCTACAAGTTCCTAATGACTATTGTAGGTTCTGACGGCAGGCCAGTAGTTCTGCAAGACGGTCAGGGAATTAACAACGTTGGAACTGCTAACCTCCCTGGACTATCGGGCAATCTTCTAGGAATGCCAGTAATCGTAGATCCAGCTATGACCGCTAACAAGGTCTACATGGCTAACAGCCGCGCTATCCAGTCTTTCGAGTCTGCAGGCGCTCCAGTACGTCTAACCGATGGTGACATCACAACCCTTACGGATTCAGTAAGTGTCTACGGTTACATGGCGATTACTACACCATTCGCCGGGGCAATCGTAGAACTAGACATCGTAGAGTAAGGAAATTTGAATGACAACGGTAGTCACACTGGCAGAACTTCAAGCCTATGTAGGGACAGACGAAACAGGTAGTTTTATACAATCTTGTCTAGATTCTGGCACTGCTCAGGTTGGAAACTATGTCGGAGTGATTACCGTTGTTCCAGATCAGATACACAGGCAGGCAACGCTTATCTGTTCCTCAGAGCTATTTCACAGGCGTTCAGCGCCTAATGGAGTGGCGCAATTCGCTAGCTTAGATGGAACACCCGTCAGAGTCGCTAAAGACCCTATGGGAGCTGTCTATCCGTTGCTACTTCCTTATGTTGGTTTCGCAGTATGACTAACGAAATTACTATTTCCAAGGCAGAGCTAAAGCTTGACCTAGAGGAAGCCGGGATTAGAGTTCTTGATTATGTACCGGAGCGTATAACGCCGCCAATAGTGATTATGAGTTCTGCTAGCCCTTACCTCACACCTAGCACTTTAGGCACTCAGTACGACCTAAATCTAGAGCTAGTGGTCATAGCTACAACCGCCACTAATAAAAAGGCAACTGAAAATCTAGATCAGGCGATCCATAACGTGCTGAGTGCTATGCCTAGATACGCTCGAGTGATTCGAGTAAACGAACCGTACAACTTACAAACCAACAACGCCGAGTACCTATCGGCAAACATCTCACTCGAGCTAGAAATCACTATTTAGAAAGGTCATGAAATGACTAACACAAGAATCATCGCAGAGAACATTAAGTTTCTTATTGCAGATGTTGAGTACGCCTGCGCTGCCACTATGGTAGAGCTAACCCTGGGAGATGCTCCCGGAGATGTTCAGACCTTCTGCGAACAGCGTGTAGGCGGAGAATGGGCATTAGCCCTAGAAGGTGTTACCTCAGGAGACGCGGATTCTTTGTATCGTGTTCTTTGGGCTAACTTTGGAACTACTGCAACTTTCGTGATCGCTCCTAATGGAAACTCAGCACCTAGCACCTCAGAGCCACACTATTCAGGCGTGGTCAAGTTCAACGAAATCCCTCCGCTAAGCCTAAACTCTAACGAGACTTCAACCTTCTCAGTGACCCTTAGAGTTGTTACCACTCCTAACGATGCAGATGCAGATCAGTACTTTGGGGTATCGGTAGTAACCGCTTAATTATGGCTGTTCAACCGGGCGTAAAAGTCAAAAATCTAAGGGAGATAAACAAAGCCTTAGATGCTATTGGAGTGCCTAAAGACGCTATAAAAGACGCTGGAAAAGAGTCCGGTGAACTTGTAGCTAATGAGGCGCGAGGACTAGTCCCGGTTAGAACAGGCGCTTTGCGTAACAGCATTAGAGTTGGAGCTACAGCTCGGGGCAAGATTACGGTCAAGGCAGGTAACAACAGAAGTTCTAGCTCAGGCGTTCCTTATGCCAATCCTATCCACTGGGGCTGGTTTAAAAGACACATAAGACCGCAGCCATTCTTTGTTAGGGCGCTCGGGTACACTAGAACAGAAATCTATGAAAACTACTTTTCTCAAATGGAAAAGCTAATCAAAACAGAAACCGCTAAAACGAAACTCTAAGGAAGCACAGATGATGAATTTCGATGAAATGACATTAGGGCAAGTCGAAGAAATAGAGCTGCTAGTAGGTCGCAGCATAGACGAAATCTTTGCAGATGGTCAGCCTAAGGGCAGGGCGCTCAGAGTTCTTTACTATGTAGCAGTGAAGCAAGATAACCCTAATTACAAATTCGAGGATACTGAGGGAGTTACTCAAAAGGAAGCCTTAGGAATGCTCGGAGCGACAGACCCAAAAGGAAAAAAGTAGCTGAAGATCATGCTAAGAAAATGGCAGAGTTCGTCATAGCTACAGGTGTTAGCCCTAGTGAGTATAGAAAGCTTACAGGGACAGAATACTCAGCCTTTGCAACTGAGGTACATAGGAGAAGAAGCAAATGAGCTTAGTGCTAAATGTAGAGATACTGGGAGAGTACAAAAATCTCGCCAAGGCTACTAAAGGCGCTAATGACAGCTTCGCAGACCTAGGCAA
>Ga0307983_1000744_pt1 | contig 15712 bp, 9 predicted proteins | sample OrgLakmetagen991_FD_201845 | JGI IMG/M metagenome (GOLD analysis project Ga0307983, IMG submission 201845) | Saline water microbial communities from Organic Lake, Antarctica - #991 | ecosystem: Environmental > Aquatic > Non-marine Saline and Alkaline > Saline | place: Antarctica: Organic Lake...
CGACCAGTGCTATGATGCCTCCCGTAGAATCTGTTATGCGCCAGCGATCTGCCGTGCATAATGTATACACTAACAATTCGATGCACGGAACAATTCCTGCACGACCCTCTTCGCCTCTGCGAACGCATTCGTACGAGGCAAAGCCAGTTGGTCGATGGAAGTCGTTCAAAACGTACTTGTCGAACCTTGTGGTTCCAAGACAGACTGATTACGCCAAAAAGTTTGACGATGGTGGAGGGCCCATGGGGTGGAAAAAGCCGCCACCGCCCAAAACGCCGTGCCAGCGAGCGATGCAAATTCTGTGCGCTGCGATTTTGATTTTCGTAATCAGCATGGCGGCCGTAATTGCCGCAGACTGGGCGTCCTCTTCCTACGACGTCAATGAAATGCAGACGGCATCTCTACTCAGCATGTTTGACGGGGTCAAGGACGGTGGAAGGGAAGGAAAGTTGCAGAAAATAGTGTATTTGAACTCGTCAGAGGGAGGAGAGGGCGTGCAAGTCGTTTACAACGTACTCGAGCCCACGCACGCCGTCGAAACGCCCGAAGATGTGCACTCTCTCTTTCGAAAGCTCACTGCGCTTAATTTAAAAGCAAAGTCACTCACACCTCTTCAGTTGAGGCAAGGATTCATCACGTACAAGCACTCTCGAGTGGGAGACGCCGACGCGGATATGGTGCAAGTCAACGCCACGCTAGATGGAATCGAGAGTCTCATTGTTAGAGAGAGGCGCCCTCAAGCGTCATGCGAGTCGTATATGCAATACGGATTGGAGTACAATGCTATTGTTTTATTCACAGGAGATTTCGATTCTTCTGATAAATACACTGTTTTGTATAATGCTAAAATAGACGAGTACGACGACACGGCGGAAAAAAAAGACGAGGGCACTCAATTTGTGAACAGTCGTATTCACGAGGCTGGTGAAGCCGACAATTCGACCATGATTGTGAACAATGTCCCCATGCTCTTGACAGTCGAGTATAATACAAGACGCGCTCTCCGAAAAAGGCTGAAAATCTCAAACGACGCCAAGAAGGCTGCGTGCGTGATTCATTCGCTTCGCATGGCTGGGCACATTCAATGGGGTGACTAGGCTGCATTTTTTCTGTGCACAAACCAACAATGCGACCTTCTATAGTAAAATAAAATCATTTATAAAAGAAAGATTTCGCTGCAAAGAATACACCAAAAATGTCAGCCACGCAAGCAGTAAATGCGTCAGAAGCGGCCGCGGTGGCTGCATCAGTCACCGCCGCGAAGGATTCGCCAGTTTCTCCTTTATTAGAAAAATCTCATCAAGAGGTTGATTCCGAGAAGAAGAAGAAGAGAAAAAGCGAAGAAGAGTGCAACACCGATTCACGTGAAATTGCGGCGAAAAAGGCCAAGTCTCAAGACTCGTCGTCGTCGCCACCGCCGCCGCATGAAAGCGAAGAAGAGACTTGCGATTCGTCGGCTGATAAAGACGACAATTCCTCAGAGTCCAGCAGCCAAGAAGATGTAATCGTAGAAGAAAATGACTACGAGTCTTCATCGTCCGAAGACGAAGAGGATAGAGATGATTTACAAACCGAAACGGAAAGCGACATGGCCACCGAGACGGAAACAGACGAAGAGTGTTATGTATCATCAGGTCAAGAAAACAGCGACTAATAAATTTATCCCTCTTTACTTTACTCCGCGACTACACGGCGCCTCTTTGCTTTTCCCGTCTCTTTCTCGACTCCGTTCGTATTTATGGCTAATTCAGTGCGAGACTCTACGTGCAGCGCGACGCGCGTGTAGTCTCGCGGGTGGTATAAAACCAAGTTTGATACTTTTTCGGATTCTTCTTTTTGCGATTTAAATCGAGTGACACGAAGAAACTTAACGCACGCCCTCTTCGGGTTAATACCTTGCGCGCTCTTGTCTTTTCCTTGCAAGTAGTCTGCAATGGAGGTGAACTGGCTCGTCTGGCTGAATTTCAAATCTTCAATGTCGGTAATAGGCGCCGACGACGCCGACGCGTCCAAGTATTTGGCAAATGTTTTGCGATCAATCGATTTGTTTGCAAGAGAGGCAAAAGGGCATCGCAAATTAGAAGCCGAAGCTTTCTGTGCCACTTCCTTGGCGATGGAGTCGCACGTCAAGCATCCAGTGCATCGATCTTCTGCGGTATCCTCGTTCCAGCCTTGACTCTGAATCATGTGATCCATGTTTTCCTTCTTCTTCTTGTCGTAATATTTTCGAGCATTGACAACGTCGGTTCGCACGTCGCTCACTTTCCTCTCCATTTCAAAGTCTTTTGAGTGATTACTAGACTTTACCAACTCTACAATGTGATTCTGAATCTCTTCGTCCGAATTGATCACGTCTGGAACCATGGAGTACAGAATCTTGGCGTGGTCGAGACGGTCGTAATGCTTGTATCCAACCAATGGATTGGCATACGAGTGCCCCCTGGACCGCTCGTCCATGCCCACCAAGCACGGGGGGAGAGCCCTACGTTCTCGGAGAGAATCGATTACATCAGTGTCGGGTTTTAACTTATAATCTCTAACCAGACGCACGTCCCTGTAAAGGTCAGAGCTAGAACGCAGAGTCGCTGACATTGAAAACGGCGTCAACTCCACCCAATTCGACGTCTCCGTGTCTCGAAGAGAGTCGGTTGACTTTCGAATGTTGTTGCCTAAAATGCCAGGCTCCATTCCTGCAGCGCTAACGTAGTTATCGATACCAGACCACCGCATGAGGTTTTTCCGATAGCACTCTTGTCGCTTCCTGCCAGGAACCCTCGGCCAATCGTCCAGTACCTTGCTTCGTTTCAACGAGTACATGTATGGTTTGATTGGCAAGTCGTCTTGCACATTTCTGACTACGTGTAACACTCGCTCGTAAGAATCCAAGCTTCGCGGGATCTTACTCGAACTCTTCTTGTTGTTCATAATCGCAGTGAAGAATGTGACAAGCCATGGGAATTTCTTCTTCGACGGGCGACACACCAAATGCTCGTGCGTCAGAAACACCTTCCCGTTTCGAGCCACAACATTGCTCATGTCGCCTTTCCCAAACAAATACAAGTCAATACTCAGGAAGAATAAAAATCGACAATGACGTTTGCCGTAATACTTGCGGAGTGTGTCCATTTCGAATCCAGGTTCTGCCTCTCGAATTTCAATCATATTGTACTTGAAGAGAGTGTCGGCGTAATTCTCTTCCAGTAAGCAACGCACGGTAAGCTCCGAGTTCTTCAGCCCTTCCTTTTCAATAATGTACGTCAATGCTTCACTGAGCATTGTAGTAAACCACTCTGCTCTAAACAAGGACAAATTGGAAGGCTTTCGCGTTCGGATAAGATGGGGATGCTCGTTTCTAAAAGCTCGCAGCACATAGCGGCAAAGAGCTCCGAACCCCCGCTGTCTAGCCAATTCCCGAAAAGACACTTGCGGAAATCTATCGGTAGAAAAATACAACGTTTCGTGGATCAATTCATCTGGCATCTGCGTTCCTTTCAGCGATTGGTTGACAGATACCGTGAACTCGCAGTGAAAGCGCTGAAGAGCACCAAGAAGCACCATGATACACAACTTTCCATCTTGCACTTTGGCACCACTCTCGAAGAAATTAAAAGGTCGACGAGAAGAGAGCTCCCCTGGCGCCTCGTCGTGGGTATTTAAATCCAAATAGTAATGCTGGCGAGCGGGAACGAGCGAATGGCAAATTTCCATTGGGATATTATGCAATTGCCCGTACTCGGCCGCCGCCGCCGCAGCCGCTACACTTACTTTTACATTGTTCAAATTAAGGAGTAAATACGACAAATCGGAGTCATACAAGTGTAGTGTGTGGAAAAGTTTGCCGTGGCACACGTATGCGTCTTCTTCTAGCAGAGAACGAGTCATGGGAGTGTTTTCCGCCGACTGGTAATACTGAGCAGCGCTGCAAACTAAAAGAGGCGCGAAATTCACGCAAACTCGGGGGTTCTCTCCTTCGTCGTCTTCCTCTTTGTCTGCACTATTCACCTTGAGGTCGAGTATCGAAGTGTATGGTAACTTAACACTCGACGTGCGGGAGACGCACTCAAAACAAATTCCAATCAAATTCGGTGCGCTTGGCTGCGCCTCCTCTGCTGCGTCCGCGTCTTCTTGGTTTTTCACTTCTTGTGGAGAAAACAACGGTCCCCGTATTTCAATAGAACTCTTGGTTGAACTCAATTCGAATCGTCTCATTTCATCTACTCCTACCCTCAACCACTTGATGTCTGAACGGTAATTTCCGTTTCCCTTGTCGACAATGAAGCGAGCCGCGGCGGCGCCGTCCATGAACGATTCGACAAAGGCTCGCGTTCTAAATGCGTTTTTTGCACACTCCAACGATCCTCCTAACTCCTCTTCGATCCATTTCATTCGCAAATTCCCTGCTTCGCAATCCTTGGTTACTTCATATCCCGTTGCTGAAAAGACGAGTGGTGTGCGGCCATTGTCGTTGACAAGAAGTTTGAACTTTTGATCTGGCGTTGCAATTTTATTTTGGCAGTGATACATTACTGATCCACTTTGATTGTAATTGTATATATATTAATTTCAAAAAAAAACGATAAAAATGTTCAGCCCTTCCACTAAAAAAGATAGGTCCACAAACAAAAAGAAAGGCTCTGCAAAAAAATATGAAAAATCGAATAAGCGAAAGCTTTCAGAATTAGAGCACCCCACTGGTGTTCCCGAAAGTCTCATGAATAAAGTGGTCTACAAGACTTATACAAACCCCAGGGAAGTGAAGGATGATGAATTTACGACTCTGAAAGAATTTTTGGATTTACCTTTTGAGTTTGTGAATGGAGTTAAGATCGGATCGGGAAACGTAGGATCAGTGTTTGGAATCGTTAAGAAGGGTACGAGCGAGCGATTTGCATTAAAAATTATCCCTCAAGAGAATGAATGTTATGGAACCGACGAAGACTACGACAATCCATCATCTAACGGAGCAGAAAGGGAGATTGCTGCCCAGTTGGCACTTAAAGAACGAGACAACGATAAATACACTAGAAATTTTGCTAAAATGGAGTATTATTTCAAAATGAGGTCGTCTGAGTTGGTTAAGTTTTACGTTAACAATCCAGACACCTTCATGCTGAAACTGTATGAAAATCCTAAAGGTTACAAGGAAGATGCGCCGTTCAACGAATTCATTGAAAATATCGAGACCACTAAAAATTCGAACAATAGTATGCAAGATTTTGAATATTTACTGGAAACAGTGCACAAGATGAAAGAAACAAATCATCTAAACGACGCTACGGCAGTCACAGTTGGCGAAGAATATGAAACTGTGTATTATTTCATTATAAATGAATTAATCACTGATTTCGATCACACCGGTCCAGTGTCTAAACCGATAGAAGACTTTTCCATTTTCAAGTCTACAGAAGAGATTTTGGAAGGATTCAGGCAAATTGTGGATACTATCGTTTTTCTTCAAGAAAATAGAATCATACACGGCGACCTTTATGACCGAAATGTCGTATTGCGTCGTAATTCTATTGATTCTAATCGTCGTCGTTTGGAAGGAAAGGAAAGGGAATTCGACATGGTCTTTATCGATTTTGGTTTCTCATGCGGATATCCAGAATCGTACATTGAAAAGGTTCCAGAATATTCATGCATTGCACCACAGTCTGAGTGGAGAGAAAGCGTCGATTATATCGTTTATTCTTTTACGTTAGACCCACAAACTATCCTGTTAGTGTTCAGGAATCATTTAAATTCAATGTCAAATATGAAAGAAAAGGGATTATTGAATACAGAAGTCCTTCTCGCTCTTTTTACTATCGAATACTTAAAGGCCAGTTCTCGATTGGAAAGAGAAAAGAGATTAGAGACTCATTTAAAAAAAGACATTGAAGGTTTAATTCATGAAAAAATCAAAAATGCCATGCCAGATGAATTTAAAACATTCGATAAAAATTGGTGGGATGATTTTTCACACAGCATTGAACTAACAATAATGGAAGCAACGTCTCGATCAGTTTCAATTAAAATAATCAATGAATCTGCGAAAAGGTTATCATATTCAGTGGAACTTGCATTAGAACGGATGGCTCGAAAATTTGAGAGTGAAAAAGGAAAGGAAGTCACTATTCCCTCGCGTTTATTGATTTCGATAACTAGTATTATCGATAGCATTTTAAAAAATACCGTTAACCCTGAGAAGAAATACGCCAAAATTATAGGCGAGCCTTACAATGCAGAAATTTTAAAGTACAATCTCATGGACTTTTACAAGAATATGAACATTTACTATCCTTCGCAATAAATTTTATTTAGATTCCGACTTCTTTGCAGGTTTGCTGCTTTTCGTATTTTCTACATTGTTTACGTGTTCTGCTTCAGCCCGTTGTTTAATCATTTCTATATTCTCGGTGCGGATGTCGTCGATCGTCTTCTCATCGGCCTTCTCCAGCCCATTATTGACCCTCATCAAGTTTACCATTTCAGCGTGAGATATGGCACCAAGAGAGTACATTTTGTCGATTTCATTTGCCTCGACAAAGGGAGCCTTGACGAATTTGAGTCGTAAGCGGTATTTCAGCGACGCGATTCGACGAAGTTCATTCTCAATGGAACAAATACGCGCAGCCTCGCTGAACAGCGAATCGACTTGATTGGCCATTTTCGGAACGTCTGTGATAATGTCATAACGCTTCTTCATCAAGTCCTCGTACGCTGCCTGAACCTTGTCAATTTCAGATTTGGCCGACAGCGCTTCGCTGAGTTGCGACTCCAGAGCCTCATTGTCGACTTCGTGGAAGAGAGTGTCGTACATTTCGTCAAAGAAGCGACTCATCTCTTCTCGGTCAGTTGCAATGGTGGTTCTCATGATCGAAGACATGGTAGAGTTGGAACTGGAGCCGCTTGCCGAGCCCTCGTTGAATGACTGTGAACTTATCTTCTGGCCTTGCAGATAGGTGAGCGGCACTCCCATGGCCACGCTGATTCGCAAGTCGTACACTGCTCTCAGTTTACCCAAGTCAATTACAGTGTCGCTTTTGACTTGCCCTCCAAGCTGCAATCCGCCAGGAAGCTCCATGATTCCCGTGCGCTCAAGCACGTTGCTTCTCAAACTGGGTGCAGCTCGCCCGTAGGCCCCAACCACCTTGGAGCGGCGAACGTCTCCGTCTGATATCTTTCCCATTCTCCCTATGAGCGCGTCTTCGTTGAATTTAGAGACTTGCTCCTCCATGAGAATAGACGACCTCATGTCGCGTCGGTATGTTTGCATGTCCGTGGGGGTCATGGTGTCTTTGGAAAACGCGCCATTCTTGCTTATCAAGTCAAAACCGTACACGTCCTCCTCTGGCAAGTCGTCAATATCTGTTCTATTGGCTCCTCGAGTGTGATGCACAAACGGCACTGGATGCGACATTTGGTAGTCGGCGTCCATGGCATTATCCTCGGCTTCTAGAACCATTTCATGCAATCGCATGAGTTCGAGAAAGTCGGAGCGCACGTTTCCCGTGTCGCTTGGTATGCGCCACACGAAAACGGTGACATTGGGGTCGTAATCTACCGACGTGAGATAGCCAGCCGCCGTCCGCGACATTCTCGATTGCGAGAACGGCTGGCGCCACGCTGGTGCCCACACAATACGTCTCTTGTGCATGAGATTGTCAATCTCCAAATAAAACTGCCCTTCCTCTGGCGTGATGATTTCGATATTCTCAATTGAAATGAGCATCTCTTGGATCGACTGCCTCCTCTTCTCTTCCTTTTTCGACTTTTCTCTCATGGACTTGGTTTTCTTGATGCCCTTCTCGATGACGAGTCTAGCGTCGCTGGCAAATAATTTGGTTCCATTGTTCACGCTTTCAATCTTGGCTCGAGATCGCTTCTTCGAAGCCTTGACGTCAGAGTCGGGGTCGTCGTCGTCGTCGCCGCCGCCGCCGTCTGTGTTCGACGATCCCGATCGAGGCCGCTTCTTGGTGTTCATGCCTTTGATTTTTTCATAGATGATGCTTTCGCAATGCTCAATGTGACGCTCGGCCACTTCGCCTGCAGTGCGTTCGTGTCCATTTTCCTTGGCTTCCTTTTGCCGCTCGACCTCTTCTCGGGCCGACTCGTTGCGCTGCACAAAGCCCACAAAGCCGAACATGTCTCGGTGTTTTCTCGCAGTTTCCAATAGATTTTTTATGCTGTGAGTGTAGTCGTAGGAGTCAGTGGGGAGAACCTGACTCTTTTCTGCAAATTCCAAATAGAAGCCGCTGCCAAAAGCCAAGTCTGAACGGATCATGTTGGCTCTTGAGATGTACGAGTCCCCGTAAAGGTAATGATTTTGTATATCAAGCATCGTCTTCTTTTCAATCGGGACGTAGTACACGTTTGTGTTGGATTGGGAGATTCCCACGCCTAATTCAGAGCCGAGTCCTAGATTCATGGTGAAAAAAAAGAATTCTTTAAGCAGTGGGGAGACTTTTTGTCTTACTGCGTGTATTTTTTTATTTCTCTAGGTGGTCCAATCTGTGAATTGAACAAAGGCGTCTTTTGCTGCAATTAGTTTCTCGCGTGTAGAATTGGAACTCGGTTCTGGATCACTCTCGAGTACGCTACGCCCAAACACAAAGCCTTCTTTCTTCCTTTTTGCCGTCGTCGTCGTCGTCGCCGAAGAGCTCGAGGTTTGATCAGGGGCCGATCCCATCACGTCGTCGTCGTCGTCGCCGTCGCCGTCGCCGTCGTCGTCGCCGTCGTCGTCGCTATCTTCCTCTTCCGAGCTTGTGTCCAACGCCTTGGCTGCCGCTTCTCTTTCCGAATACTTCTTCTTCTTCTTCTTCTTCTTCTTTCCTGCTTTTGAAGTCGCCGATGTCTGGCCCTTCTTCTTTGCGGCAGCTGCTCCGCCACCTCCTGACGCTACTTTGACGCTCTGAGAACTCCCGTCCTTGTATATGACCATGAGAATCCTTCCCTTGACAAAGTCCATGACGACTGGGATGCGATTGAACGGATTGGCGTACTTTATATTTTCGAGAATTTCGAGCCTCGAGAACAACTCCTTGGCCTGGCTCTTGAATACAACCAGAGAACCGTCCGCGTCCGCCCTCGCCACTACAATCGGGGCTGATTTTGGATTGATCTTCAAGAGTGCGTAAAGGGAAGGGTTAGCGTTGAAATAGTCTTCGAAAAGTGCAATGTTTCTCGGAATGGCCTGACTATCTGATTGAATACTTTGGTAGTTTGTGAATACACCGCCTGCTCCTGCAAAAACCCGATCCACCCTCAACACGGGCTGTGGAAGATTATCTGCCCCGTTTCGATTGCCAATGTACTCAGACACGCAAAACTCGCTTGCGTTAGAGGAAAACTGCTCGATTCGGTATGATCTCCCACTTCTTATAATCGGATACAAAGGCATCTGGCTGCTTAATGGTTCTATTCCTCCTGTGAATATCTCTTGTTGTCTGGTCTCGTCCCTCGAGTGATACGAATCAATGACGAATTGACCATACCCTCCTGGGTACTCTTCAACGTCGATTCTACTGATTGCCATGATCGCAGCGCCGTTTGTCTCGTACTGTGCAACCCTGACGTCTCCCACGGTGTATGAGAATAATTTCGACGCGCTTTCGTCTGACGAGATTCTGCGCGGGTCTCCTTCTAGTACTTTCATGTTCACGAAATAAAAATCACACGAAAACAAGACTGTGGTTCCATCCGAGCTAAGGTCGGCAACGATTTTTCGGCTTGGATGATATCCGAGAGGAACTAAAATCCTCATCACCTGAATGGGCTTGGAATCGTCGACGCCGAGCTCTATCAAATACAAACACACTCCGCCAAATTGTCTCCACACCAATGCGCGACGGCCGTTTCGCGACACTCTCACACTGTCAAAGCCAGACGTGATTGAATCGACGTCGCCGTCTTGAAAGTGTGGAATGCTTTTAAGCTGTTCTATCGATCTAGCGTTTTTGAATTGTCTTGTGTACTCAATGTCTCTTGGAAGTGTTATACTGTACGCTGGCTGAATGGCATATTGGTTTCCCTTTTCGGACGTTTTGACCACCTTTGCCACGTTCACTCCAAATTGGAAATCTCCAACTAACACTACCGATCCCACGTCAAAGTAATCTAGTTGATCTCGGTGCACAAACGCGCCCGCGTCTATCCTTGCTGGAATTACTGGAGCAGTCGAGGAAATCTCTGCAATGGTGATTTGGGTTTCATCGTTTTCCGCATTAAAAGTATCTAATGAACCAATCGTTCCCGGAAGCCTTTGCTTGTAGAAAAAACTTGCAATAGGGCTGTATCCTTGGTATGGTGGGCCGATTTGCATCGTCGAACAAATATCAAAAATCTTTTTTTAATATTGCCTGTTATTTTACTCCAATGAAAACGTACGGAATTAAATATTTCTTTTTTTTTCATAGAAATCTTTTTATCATGAATCGACAAGATTTATTTGAAGAAATTGGAAGACAAAAAGGAAAGTTGCCCAAGAAAGATTGGGTGATGATTAATGAAATTTACGTGAACCCAGACAGAGAGAGGGCGTATTTTATCACGTCTTCCATCTACGACCTGGCCAATTATATAATTAAAGTCATCATATCAGGCGCCGAGCGTGTAATCCAAAACAATGGTAAAATTTTTGATTTTACCGTGACTAGGAAAAACCGAAAAGGAAATATTGAACTCAGAGAAAATTTAAAAATCAAGCTGAATATCAATGGGTTTCTAACACGGGAACAAAAGAATAAGAGTGGAATTGTTGAAGTGTACCATGAATATGACATACGAAAATGGGAATTCATCCAAGTCGGTGAAATCAGAGGAGAAAAATTGAAATCTTCTTTATTTCTTATACAAGATGCACTGCCATTCTTAGTATATCGATTGTTTTCAGTTTATTCAACAACTACAATATTTACTTTGGATGATATGATAACATCTGGTCACGATTTACTTAAACATTGGGATAAGCAGATAAAAAAGAAAACAGAAGAGACTATAAAATTACGACAAGGAAATAATTCTGAATATCTTTCCGCGATTCCTAAAGATATTGAGATGGCCAAGAAAAGAGGTCGGCTATTCAAATCAGCTCTAAGACAAACGGCTACAAACATTAGAAAATATATTGTATCCGCATTACCCGCAAATGGATCCGAATGGGGTCTTTTTTACGAAATTGCTAACGAATTATCAAAACTGAGCGAAAGGAGAGACGAAGAAGTGGGGGGAGCGTACGGCCGTAGACGACAGGGTATTTACGATCGTTATTCTTCTCTCAAATACGCATTCAATGAAAAAGACGCGAATACCAGAAAAGTGATACAGACAGGATTGGGTTATTTGACATCACTTGACAATTATTATTACAAGTTATATGAATTGAATAAAAAACAAGGTTAAAAATTCACGCGTTTTTTACTTTCTTCTTGGGTAATGAGAGAAAGAGACTCTCTCTTTCGTTTGATGCCTCTTCTTGTTTCATCCTCAGCTGCGGCCAGTGCGTGCAAGGAAGAGTTCGACGCGTGATTTTCAATCATCATGGTTACGGCTTCGATTCGGTGACATTCGAGTGTGTGGAATTTTGACTCGCACGAATCGGCCAGCTTGATGGACGCGTCTCCGTACGGTCTGAGTTTTCTCAAGAGGGGCGCGAGGCTCAATCTAGTGGGCAGCACACCGCATATCTTTCGGTCCTTGCACATGGCGTGCAACCAGTGCAGAAAAGCCGCGCTGAAATTCTGCTCATTCTCGCTGCGGTGCGGGCCAATCACGTCTCCGTGGGTATTGGTGACGGCAAACGATCCGAGCACTTTCACCATTAAGGGATGCGGATACGACGCCTCGGCGTTGAAGTGGCCGCGTCGAGTCTTGGTCAAAATGTGCTTTGCGGTGCCCCGCGACATGGAAGCCTTGTGCGACGGGTGGCGAAACGCCGAGCACGGCATGGGGTCGTCTGCCGAAGTGAATTCTCCAGGGACGTGCACCTGCGAGTCGTTACCGTCCACCAGATAGCACTCCAACGTGGAGCCTTCGAAGTTCTCGTCAAAGTAGTAGTACAGAGCGCGCTCTGCGATGAGAGCGTACGCTGGATGGGTCCGTGCGCCCCTTTTGATGAGCGAAGCCCACACGTCTTCAATGGGCTTATTCATGTACTCGTCTTGGTACATGTCAAAGTCGTTTTGCCGCATTCGTGACAAGCACGTCATGGCCCGTCGATCGTCGTACGGCCGTACCTAAAGGTATGAAAAAATGAGTCTTTTTGTGCAACAAAAAAAAATACTCGTCTTCTTACCGACTCGAATCGTTCCCACTCGCCTGGCAAAATCAAGTAATCGTAAAACGACACTTGGAAGTCTCGCTCAATGTAATCGACATACGACGTCCGCTGTTCTCGATTCTCGGCACGCGCCAGCGTCTCTTCGTCCTGGCTCGGTCGACTGAGCATCGACGCGATCAACTCTTCGACCCTCTCAATGGCTCCTCTCTCCAGCTTGGGCGACAGTAGGCGCTTCTCCAGATCGTTTTTTTCATGACGGCTGATGGCTGGTGTTCGCCAGTGCACGTGAAGCGAAGCCTTGACGAGTTCGTGCTCGAGAGAAAAGAAAATCAGCTCGGTCATTCGAATAAAGTCGTCATTGACGCACACCACGGTGGACGCGCCAATACTCCGCCGATCCACAAACGACGGGATGTTGAACATGGCCGTGGTCTGCTTGTATACTTCTTCTGTCATTTTTTCGTATCCAATGGCATAAGACGAGAATTCGGCCACTCTTCTCAGAAGAAGGTGCACGTACGCGACGAGCTGCGCGCTGTACGGCATTTCGGGCCACCTCCTCGTCAAATACACCACTGCTTTCCATAGAGTGGCAAGAGAACACTCTCGAAGACCTTTGCGTAGATTTCCTCGGTATATGCTTTGCATGAGTTTGTGACTCTTGGCCCATTCATTGAGAGACGCGTCATTGCTATCATTCTCAACGGAGACGAGTACGCCCAACGCAGCTCGCTCTTCGCAGTCTCTTCTCGAAGAGTATGGGACACACGCACACAGCATCGTTTTGGGTATTATATTGGGGCACGAGATTGCCAAGTTTATGCATCGAAGCCTCGTCATCCAAACGCACAGTCGCTGCTCATTGGTTAATTCGGAGCGATGCGTCAGAGAAACGAGTTGCAAGCGCCGAGACATGTTGAGCGCGGCAGCGCAGCAGCGGTCGTCTCGTGACGCTGAGTTTTCCTCTTTGCACAGACGTTCGCACAAATTCACGATATTCGCAAGTTGCTCCATAAACAAGTGAATCTCCGAAGAGAATTCGCCGTGAAACGCGAGAGATCGAACCCTCTCGTCTGCGATTTGCGATGATGCGTACCTCCTGTTTCGGTGAGCCGTCGTCGAACTCGCCGAACTGTTCTGTTCTCCAAATCCAAAGTCGTCGGCGTCGGCGTCGGCGTCGGCTGCATCGGAGGCGGTTTCTGTTTCATCTGAGAGTGACGCGGGCAACTTTGATTTTCTTCTTCTACCCGTCTCTTTGTGTCGTGTGTAAAATTCCTCCGTTTCAGTCGAGTGCTTTATTGGAGCTGGGAGTGTGAAAGTAGGGAAAGACGAGCTTACATTCTTTTGGCTAAAAGACGTGTTCGGTATGTATTCAAGCTTTCGCCGAATGATCGATACATTGGAAGGGGCATGAAACTGATTCGACTCTGAGTCTTCGTCGACAGTTCCTGCACTGAAATGGCCGTCGTATTGCATGAAGAAAAAGAGAGCCTTTTCAGCTTAAAAAAAATAATTTAAACACGGCGTGCTCTATGGCTACTCCAATTTGCGGGAAATTGTTTTAGATCGACGGCGTGTAAAATTAAAAACAACTTTTTTCGACGTGGGTAATATGAATTTTGGATTTAATTACGAAGCAGCGACAGAAGCGGCCAGGGAAGCGGCAGCAGAAGAAGGGGGCGAATATGAATACGACGGAGACGCGGAGCCAGATCAGGATAATTTCATGTATTTCGAAACACCGTCTGGAGCTCAGCACGCTAGCAGCTCTTCCAATAGACAAGGCAGGAAAAAGACAAAGAAGCGAAGCAGGCATTACCAACCTTACGAAGACGGAGAAGGAGAGGAGGCGGGCGGAAAAGTGGTCAAGTCAAAACCCGTGTACGACTTTGTGGACATGGAAACGCTGAGGCGGCGAAATCGAATCCGCTCGGCCCGACTGAGGATAAAAAAACCCGAATCGTTTTCGGACGAAATGGACAGCGAGCCGTCTTCGGCAGGAGGTCTCGGCGGCGGAGGCGGCGGTGGCGGTTCTGCACAATCGGCAAACCGAGAACATTCCGAAGTCATGGCTGCTGCCGTTGCCGAGCATGAAATGTACGAATCGTCGTGCTCGGAGGACGAAGAGGTTCTTGCATACGAGCTCAAGCACTATGATATTGTACTGAACAGTGGGAGAAATTTTTCTCGCCCCCATTGCAATTCAAACGACCGCTCTGGGCTACGCGGGAGCGGCCACGATGACATTCCGATCAATGCTCGCCTTTTTGAAGAGAGTTTAGGAGGCACATCCGCCGCTGCTGCAAGTTCAGAAGCATACGGAGCAGTGCACGGAGACGACTGGAGCGAAGATTCGGCCATTCCTGCGCAAGAAACAGTACAGAGCAAGAGGCAGCGCGTGGCAGAAATGAGAGACCACTTGCACCGCGAAAAGACACGCCGCGGCGTAGTGGCAGAGCAGTGTTTCAAGTGCATGTACGGAAATGAGAGATACGACTCGGTGTACGCCGAGCCTCTCGCGCAATTGTGCAAGTTAATGGAGCAGGAAATTGGGCGCCGAGACTTGCGAGCCGTGTCCAGAACCGTTCATTTGTATTTTAAAAATGCAATCTATCTGCCCATGCTCAAGGCTGGCCGCTATGTTCCCATGTGGCGCACGCGGAGCATCTACGAGCACTTGACTGAACACGAAACCGAGCCTCGAGTTCAACTCTATCGGCAAATCAAGACACTGAACACGCTGCAATCGGTGCTCATCGACGAGACGCACATCAAGGACAAGCAGACTGGCGAAGTCAAGGTAAACGTCCCCGTTGTCCGAGCTCTTGTGGACATTATCAAGACTTCAAATCAATTGCAGAGTGTCGACCCTAAAAAGATGCTCTTCTACAATGACAAGGCTTCAATCGATTTGGCAGCGGCGGGTGCAAATTCTAACACGCAGAAGCAGGCGGTGCGCGGTCGATTCGTGTTGAAGCCTCTTCCACCCCCGTCATCAGCAGACCACCGACTGTGATCAATTCATATTTTATTAACATTTTATCTGTTGTGATTGAATTGCCTACGCATATAAATTCGTGTTTTTGTAAAAAAAATGACAGAAGACGGAACGGTATTCGAGAAAAAATGGCAAAAAAAAAGAATCGGAAAAGTAGTTAAAGAAGGGAAGTATGAATTGTCGAATTACACCAAACTAATCGAAAACATCCGGCAAAAACTGGAGGAGCCTTCACAGGCATCCAAGTTTTCTTCGATTGGTCAATTTGAAATAAAAGACGCCAAAGGTGCAACTTTTTCCATGTACCTCGACGGTTCGGGACCAATCGTCAAAGAGGCAAAGATCAAGAACATCAAAATATCCTTTAACGTAAGCCGCATGAAGTATGTCAACAACGAGTACAATGTGAACATATTATTGGACGGTGTTGACTTTGAGTCGTCCGATTCAGTGAA
>Ga0307983_1000750_pt1 | contig 15632 bp, 15 predicted proteins | sample OrgLakmetagen991_FD_201845 | JGI IMG/M metagenome (GOLD analysis project Ga0307983, IMG submission 201845) | Saline water microbial communities from Organic Lake, Antarctica - #991 | ecosystem: Environmental > Aquatic > Non-marine Saline and Alkaline > Saline | place: Antarctica: Organic Lake...
GCCCTGTCTCAATGGCAAACCGAGTCGCTGCTGCTACCTGCTGTTGCTTCTCTGGAGACAGCCCGACTGACCGCTGCTGAGCGTACTCTGCGTATGGGTGCTGCTGCTGTGGAAGTGTGGCAGGAGCAGCGAAGTTGCTACGAACAGTTTGCCCGGTGTTCAAGTCCGTGGGCCGAGTATCAGACGTGATACCATATTGACCCTCATCAGTGGAGAGCATCCCCATGCCCGTGCCACCAGTGTTGCGGAACGTCTGCACAGGTGCCTGCTGCTGTTGGTTGATCGGATGCCGGGAGTTGGCAGCGGTGGGAACGAACCCACCTCCCTGATCTTGGCTCCAGTATTCTTGGTTGCGGAACTGGGTCACGCCCGTTCGTTGAGAAGGTGCGGCCGCAGGACGTCGCGTGTTGCGGAATGCGTTCTGCATCGAGCGGGAGTTGGACGCGGCACGAGCCCGGCGATTAGCATAGGCTTGAGCCAGTTGTTGCTGGTCACGCCGTGCAGCGATGTCGCCACGTCGGTCCTGATACGACTGCATCCCTCCTTGAGCTACGGCTGCAAGGAGGGGGACGTCGTTACTGTGATTGATGACAATGGGCATGGGTCTTCCTTATCGAGTAAATGTTCGGACGGCCGTTCGCCCGGAGCTACCCGAGCGGGACACGGGGCTCGGTGCGTTGCTCATGAAGTTACCGCGAGCCTGCGTAAACTTGCCCCCGCCAACACTGCTACCGGGGCCAAGAACCACCTTCCGCTTCTTGAGGCTGTCGTAGTACGCCGGGGTCTTGCGGCCCCCGCTTGTCGGGGCGTCTCCGTTGAACGCACCTTTGTTGGCCGCGGCACTTAGCAGCGATCCATACTGGGCCGTGTCTGGTCCAATATCATACCTTGATTCGATGGCGTTGCCAAGCATCTCGGTGGTGCCGATCTCATTGGTGAGACCAGCTTGCGTGTTGTTGATGGACTGCATCGCGGCTACTTCATCAGCGGCCTGCTGCATCAGTGCGAGGTCAGACTGGATGCCCCCGCCGGCACCCGCAGCTACAGACCCACCAAGCCCGCGAGCTTGGAGATCAGCCTTGGCTTTGGTCGTCTGTTCGTCGGCCTTGGTAGCGGCCTTCTGCTTCTTGCTGGTAAGGTTGGCCTCGATCTCTTGGGCCATCTCCGTGTTGCCTGTACGTGCAGCTTCACGGGCCGCAGTGAGCAACGAGATAAGCTCCTCGTATCGAGCTTCGTTCCCAGCGTTGGCGTCGTCTCGGCCTTGTTGGTATTTCTGAATGATGTCGTCGAAGATGCTCATGGTGCTCCTTAGTATACTTGCCACTTGCCATTGACAAGTTTATATTGCCGGGGTGTGCCGTCTGGGTTCTTGCCTTGCAGCAACATCTGCTGGTCGAACGAGAGTCCGCCGCTACCCGCACCACCTTCTGCCGCTGCGGTGATCAGTGATGCGTAGGTGCCAAGGTCTGGGCCTTCGTTGCTCATGTTGGCGATCGCGTCGCCCTTAACCCCGGCGAGGTTGATATTGGAGTTGATCTGTTGCTGCTGGATCGCGTTGCGTTGGTTCGCGAGGTTGGTGTCCACATCCTGCTCGGCGAAGCCTGCTTGAGTAGCCGCCTCACGTTGAGCCGAGGGCCGCATCGTCGTGTTGCTTAGGCCGGAACTGATCAAGCTCTGATCGATGTTCGCGTTCTCTTGCGTTAGCCCTCGCTGGATCTTGGTCTTCTCCAGCCCACCGAGTTGTGTCTGCTTCGCAAGCATATCTGCGTAGGCCGTGTCGGAAGATTGTTGAAGTCCACCAAGCTCAGTAGTGAGTTGGTTATAGCGTGAGGCGTTCGCAGAGTTGGCTGAGTCAACCGACTGCTGGAAGTGTGCCAGAATGTTTTGGTAATCTACTGCTGCCATGGTGTCTCCTATTATACCAACATCCAGTTGGTGCCGTCGCTCATCAGCCGAAGGGTTCCGTACGCGGATGTGATCGTCGCCGACCCCGCCCCGTCAATCGTCTCCGCTCCGTTGGCGTTGATTGTGATTGTGTTCGTACTAGCACTGACGTTCTTGAAAATCACGGTGAGGCCGGCAAGCCCGGCTGCGGTAGGTAGTGTACCAGCCTGTGCTCCACTTGTGGGGTCGAGCCGGTGGACGATTCCCACACCACTGATCGTGATGCCGGCCCCAGTCTGCACACTACCGATCGTGAACCGACCGGATTGATGTGTGACCCGTAGGCCGGAAGCTGAGCGGGTGATACTTGTGCCGTCAAGCACGGTACCCAAACCACTGCCGTCGATGGATAGCCCCTCGTCGGCTCGGACGTCTACTAGCAGATCATCACTGCTGAAGTTGAGTCCGCTCGCAGGGCTGGCGAGGCGAATCCGCAAGCCCGCGGCCGTCACACCCAAGCCGGAATTAGTCGCCGTGAGGTTGATAGCAAGCTCATCACCCACGTACTCAAGCCCACCGTTAGTAGCAACAGGGGTCTCTGCGTCAGCGAGCAGTTCTGCGATATAGATATTCGTAGACGCAAGAGCGTCTTGGTTTCGTCGGTCGCGTGCTGCTCGCTGCGGTGCTCGATTTTGTCCGGGTAAGCTCATTAGTACCCCTTCTGACGCATGGGGGAGAAGATACTCGCGGCTCCGGTCATCGCTTCGTAGGCCCACGTAGAATCAGATACGTTCTGGCTCAGGCGAACCACGAGGGCACCATCGGCGACAGGTGGACGGAAGCGTCCGTTGCGGCCGGCACGAGCGACACGGCGGAAGCGGGGAGCGGTTGCAGCAAGAGCGTTCGCGTTTGCTTCCTCTTCCGTGCTTCCGCCGTAGATGTCGAGCGTAACCGAACCCCCATCCTCATCAGTGACGAGGAGCAGTTCGCGAATCGCTGTAGAACGTAACACGTCCCCAGCAGCGATAGGTCCGAACTGAACAAAGGTGTTGATCGCCGATCCATCATCGCCCGTGGTGTCCGTGTCGAAGCGGTACAAGAACCCGTCCCACCCACCGAAGATCAGCCCAGATGCTTCGGGGTCGTCCGAGGCTAGGTACGTCGCGTTCGTTGGGCCGATGTCGAGCGGGTACTGGTCTTTCCAGAAGCTATCGGTACGCTCGTCCCACCAGAAGTGGACCGGGGCTGTGGCGGGCTGGGAACCCTTGGGCACCACGGCGATGTGTACGCCTTGCCACAGAGGGTCGTAGCTTAGCTGCACGTCGTTCGAGGATAGGTCGATGTTGCGGAAGCTCTTATCGAGCCGGGCCTGCGAGACAGGCTGTGGGTAGCCCGGCCCCGGCGGCATACGGTAGAGCCCGTTGTCGGCGAAGAAGTAGAAGTTGCCATAGGGGTCGTAGCACCCGGCACGGGGACCAGCGATGCCGATGCCCCGTACGATGTTGTCGATACGTCCGCCGGCTGCGGGGTCGCCAGCCATCACCCAGATCGAGTTGGCTCCACCCATGATCATGTAGTCATCTTGGAACGGAAACAGGCCCGTGATGATATCACCGACGTAGCCGGCGTCAGCGTTGTTACCTGCGACGGCTTGGACCGCGGTAGGTGTGCCCGGGCTGTAGTCCCAGTCTAAGGGGTCGAAGACCTTGGACATGAACCAGTTTTGCGGGTCATCTTCCAGACCAGACAGGACGATACGTCCGCGGTAGCTCACGCAGATGGTAGCACCGACCGTGTTGTCGGTCGTGCCGCGTGGGAGCGTGCCTGCGGTCAGGGCAGCTTCCCAATCGACCATCGTGTTCGTTGCGTAGTTGAGGTACTGGTAGTTGGCGAAGACGCCATCAGCGAAGAAGAGCCGTTGAAGGCTCGATGCTCCCATGATGAATGCTTGGCTCGTGCTCAACGCACCAGACCCGCTCGTCACGTTCGTGAAGGTCTCAAGGTCTGTGCCTGATCGTTGCACGTCTCCGTTGGCTACGGCGATAAGCCGAGTCTCTCGGACGTTACCGGAGGCCACGGTCGTGATGGGGCGAATGAACTGAACGCGGTTGCCGGCAGAGATGGCCGCACTCGATTGAGCGAGGATGCCGGATCGTTTACCGCCGCGAAGTCGTTGGTCCAGCGAGTCCCAGTTCCGCACGTTTAAACAGTCCACCGTGCTGCCGGCGGGCTGCATGGTGTTAGGCGTGCTCTCTACTAGACCTTTAGTCGGCCATAGGACTTTAAATGGATTGAACTGCGGCATGGCAAGACTCCGTCTGGATAAAAGGGTACACACTTCGTTGGAAGTGTACACCCAAACTTCGGATTAGCGAAGGGGGTTGCCGCTGGAATCCACTTGGTTATAGGACACCAGTGTGGATCGGTACGTGGGGACAGCCACGAGTTGATCGAGGGCATCAGTAGTGTGAGCACCTGCGGTGATCGCGATCAGGAGTGCGTCGTCCTTGAGGAGATCGTTGCTCGACAGGTCGATCGTCGCCGACTGCTGAGCCGTGCTCGCGGTGAACAACGCTGCGGCCGTGGTTAATGTGGCATCGGCGACGCCGACACGCACGCGGGTGACTGTGACGGTCAGGGCCGGAGTATCGGTAGCACCTGCGGACTGGCCTTGGACCTTGAGGAATAGGTTGTCGGCACCCTCGTCGTAGTCGCGGGGGATGTGGAAGGCTTCGACGGGTAGAGCCGTCTCAGCGGCGGCACTGGTCGATGCACCGAGGATGCTCGGGACATCTTTGAGGAAGCCTGCATCGGCTGCTACGCCACCGGCGATAGCGGACTTGCCGCCGACGATGATCTGTCGGATGGCACTGGTGAAGTTGTTGGTAGAAAGTTTCAAGTTTAGCTCCTTGCGTGGTGACTCGGAGGTCACGGGTTATGAGTTGAAGCCCACAGTTGGGCGATCGTAAAAGTTCTGTCGGAAGTCTCGCACGTTGGTTGGCGAGCCTCCACCGTTTCCAAAGTAGCCCAGTCGTTTCGGCGTGGACTGAGCGTCGATTCTGTAGCTGTTGAGTAGTGCCTTTTGATAGTAGGCCCAATCTGGCCCGAGGTTTTCTTCAACGTCCTTCTCAACCATCGCGAGGCAAGCGGCCCGGATCGTATCGTCGTGACTGAAGGGGCATGGCGGGACTTCGTCGAGGTCAATCAGCTTGTCGAACCCTAGAGTGTAGGGGAAGGATAGCGTCATCACTTCATCAGGCTTGGGGTACACGAGTAGCTCCCATCGACGACGGGGACTGCCCACCGTCATAGGCCGAACAGCGGCCCAGTAAGGGTCACCCGTTTCGTCTGACACATCCTCTCGCCACTGGCGGATAACACCTTCGCTGCTCCACGCGATGTCGAGGCCTTGATTCGTGTTCGCACCGTACGAGATCACACCGCCGTGCTGTCCACTGAACGTCACCGGCAACGTGTAGTTGCCATCAGCGGTAATCGACCAAGTGGATGCGGAAGCCGCGGTTGCGTCCCCGGTCACCTTGATCTGCGTGGCAGAATCGTACGAGGCGATGTTGAACGTACCCACCCCGGTGATGGTGATGTCCTTCAACTCCATCGTGGGGTAGAAAGAATCGACGTTAGCCGTCAGCGTGGTCACACCACTAAAGATACCACCGGACGTCAGCGTCTTCGTAGGCGTTGCCCCTTGGTTGCCCCAGATCGTGATCGACGCAGTAGGCTTAACCCACTGCCACCCGTGCGGCGAAGGGCCGTCATGGATGAACATGCGGATTGCGTTGTTGACGTGTCGCTTTGCTTCGGACAGGTCGTAGGCGTCCTGCGGAATCTCCAGCGAACCGTCACCATCGACACCGGCGTATGCCGTGCGTGACTTACGGGCGACCTCTAAGATGAGGTCCTCGAATGTCAGTGTGCTTGTTGGTTCGGGCATGGCGTGTTCCTATGAAAGAAAAAACCCCACTGCCCCCTACCACTGGTATAACCAGAGATCAGACAGGGACAGCGGGGCAGACGGGCGAAGGGATTAGGTACGTTTTTGGGCAGCGTATCGGACCCAGTCGGTCGCGATCGATACGGCTGCGGCTGCACCTGTCTTGAGGGACAAGATTGCACAGTAGTTCTTCGCCTGATCCACGGTGCTGTCCACTTCTTGCGACGCGACTTGCACGCCGTTGAAGTACCAGTAGATCGTGTTGCGGCCGTCGTAGCGGACGCCCAACTTGAACTCCGTATCAGCGACGAGATCGGCACGATCCGCGACGGCGATGGCGGTGCTGTTGTTCACGACCGAGGCAGCTTCGACCACGGTGCCGGCGTCCTTCCTGTAGACCGCATCGACGCCGTCTTGGTCGTCGGTGAGAATCTGGAAGCCGACGAGCGATTCGCCGATCAGGGCACCAGCGTCATCGGCGACGACGTCGCGGGATGCACCAGCTTCTTCGACGAGGCCGAAGAACAAACCTTGGTCAGCGATGGCACCCAGTTCGATCCGAGCTTCGGCCCAGATCTTTTGACCCGAGCCCTTCTGGATTCGGCCAAGGGGTTCGCTGAACAGAGCGAAGGCGTCGTTGTCGGTACCATCGGTTTCGACGTCTTGGTAGCCGCCGACTTCAGCCGCCTTAGCGGCGAAGACAGTGTCATCGTCGCAGTCGATGGCGAGGGCACCATCGAGAACCGGACGTTGCTCACCGGAAGCGATGGTATCAGCGAGGGGTGCGAGGAACTCGACGTGCTTGTAGTAGCCGAGGCCGAGGTCTGGGAGCAGGGTGTTCTTGCAGTCTTGCCACACAATGGGGCTCGGCTGGTCGTTGTCGCCTGCGTTGTCATATCCTACAATTCCTGCGGACATGGGTATCTCCTATCTGGGGGTGACTTTGCGGCTCACTCACCGCAAAGAACTTGGGGGACTACGTGTCCCCCAAGCATTTAAGCATCATGCTACTCTACGCAGTGAGCACGTTGTGCAGGACGAAACCTGCGGTGCGGCGGTTGATGCACAGGTTGTTGTGCGAACCGTCGAGGAAGACCGTGAAGGTCGTGTGCTGGCCGCGATCGACCATGGGCTCGCCCTCTTCCATCCAGTAGCCGTCTTGGACGACAGGCTGGAGCTTAGTCCAGTCCACGCAGTAGAGCGGGTTGGGGGAGTTGACCGTACCCGAGCCGCCGGCGACGGAGAAGCCGTCCAGTTGCGGGACGTACTTGATCGGGATGCGGTTGAACATGATCTCGCCGTCGAAGTCGTGGTAGAGACTCTTGTTAGCGAGGTCTTTCGGTGCCGTGTTGTCGTCACGCTTGTCAGCGAGGTCGATCAACTCGGTCATCAGGTCGTCGCCGGCGTACATCTTGACCGGCGAGCCGACCTTGTCGTTGCCGGGCGAATCGACGAAGGGTGCAGGGCGGAAGCGGGTTCGGCGGATGGCCGAGCGGAGCTTACGGAGGAACGTGTTATCCACGTTCACGTAGGAGTCCGCGTAGTTACGCCACTTCGACTCGGTAGCTGCGTCGAGGCCGGCACAGATCGTGCCAGTGGTGCCGCCTTGGTAGCGGATCGTCTTACCGTTGAAGCCCGCGGTGGTCGAGCCATCGTCAAGCATGTTCAGGTAGTAAGGGATGCCGTAAGGATACAGCGTGTCGGTGGCCGACTGGGGAGTCTGCCAACCGCGTTCCTCGATCAGTTCCGCGATGTCCCACATGCGTTCAGTACGCCGGGAGCGGAGCAGGTTGATGAACCCCTTCTCGGAGTTTTTGTTGCGGAGGATTTCCACAACGTCCCACGAGTAGTCGGTGCCGAGTTGCGTCCAAGGGACGGTGATCGTCTTCTGGTTGTTGTCAACCTGCGGGGTGTCCGTGTCATACAGACGACGGTAGCGAGCCCGACCGTTGCGGTTGAGCATGACGTTACGTTGAATGCTCGTACCGCCGTCGATCTGGCGACGATGCTGTTGGTAGATGCGGCAGAACTCGTAGTCCTGTGAGTCCCACATGACCTCGAACTCACCCTTGGGCAAGTCTTTCAGTGTGGTTTGAATGAGGTCCGATAGTGCTGAGTTATTTACGCCCATGAGGGGTTCTCCTTGGTGTGTTGTTTAGAGGGATCAGGCAGTTTATCCGAAGACTTGCTTGAGCCGTGTACGTGTCCGAGCCTGAAGCTCTTTCTCGTCGCTTGGCTCTCCCTTGCGGGACAGATCCGCTTGGCCGGTTGCCGTTCGTCGGCTTGGCCGGGCGGTGATGCCGCGATTACGCTTCTTGGCATCCTGCTTGATTTTGCGTCGAACGCTTGCTTCCGAGACTTCGACCGAGAGGGCACCGTGTGCCCGTGCGAGTGCGTCCTGAACCGAGACGGTTCGGCCTTGGAACTGAGCACCCGATACAAGGGCATCAGCCATCTCCAAGACTTCGACCCTAGCACGTTCCTGCTCGGGGGTCAAAGGGGCACCTGCGGGACCGTAGTGGTCCCCGAACGCCTTGAGTGCCGGATCAGCAAAGAAGCTCTCGACTTGGCGGGAAAGTGACTCGCTCGCCTGTTGTTCGAGACTCTGCTGAGCCTGCTGCTGCTGAGACATCATCTGGTTAAGGACGGCTGCCTGAGCGTTCATCTGCTGAGCGAAGGTGTCGATGAGTTCATCGTCACCAAACTTCTCCCGCAGTACCTCAACACTGACCGGCTCGATCTTCGAGCTTGGGCCCGGGTTTGCCGGCGTCGTCTGGTTCTGGTGCGGCCCGGAGGCGGCAGGAGTTCCAGAGGTCTGCGACGGCTGGCCAAGGGATTTAGCCATACGTCCGAGTTCCGCCATCCGCTGTGTCTCGGTGTTACGCTTCTCGTGTTGGCGAGCGGCGTAATCCGAGAACCTCTCGGCACCCATGTTCTTGTAGAGATCAGCGATCTCTTCACGGGTGTGGTTGGCGAGCAAGGACCGTTCGTGGGCCGTTGAGATGGTAGGGGCGTCGTCATCAACAGCATCCTGCTCGTCGATGTCGTCATCCGCTGATCCCGCGTCCTCGTGGTCTTGCTCCTCGTCTTCTTCGTTGTCTGCTTCGTCCTCTTCGGAGAAGCGGTAGTCGTCGTTATCGTCTTGGGGGTCGTCTTGGTAGTCGTCCTCGTCCTCGGTGCCGAACGCTGCGGCGAAGCCGCTACTGATTTTGTCCGCGAGGGCGTCCTCATCGAACGCATCCTCGGGTTTTGGGGCGTTCGCAGGGGGGGACAGGGAAATACTTCCGTCTCGTGTGGGGATGGCCATGATTTTGTTCTCCGTCTGGTAGCTGCCGCAGGGATTTGCGGGGTAGGAACCTAGTTTCTACTATAAGTATAGCACAGTTTAAACGCCTTGCAAGTTATTTTTCAGCTTTTCCTCCTATTTTCTTTCCACGCACCCCGTAGCGGCCAGTGCGGAGAGCTTTTGTTTGCGGGATTTAGCGATCGGGACGCCATATAGCTCCGATTTGGGGTTCATGTCCACGTAAACGTCGGGAGCTTGGCGTTTAAACGCCTTGATCTCCTCGTCATCCGTCAGGCCGATCGAGTACATCTCGATCGGCTTGTGAAACTCCTTCATATCAGTGTGCGGGAGGGACACTTGGCGGTCGTACGTGTCCAATCCGCACGCGGGGCAGACCGTAAGATGGTCTTCCCGCATGTGTTGGAACTCGTCTTCCTCGTGATTGCAGGTCTGACATTGATACGGGTACATTGGCATAGGATCTCCTTACACGCCCATCGATTTAAGGACAGACTGCATGTCGTTGGCTCCCGACTGGGCGTCAGATCGGTCGCGTGTGTCTTGGCTCGGGTTGCTGGCTACGGTGCCGGGCTGGCCATTCTGAAGAATCTGTGACAGAGGATTCGCTTGGTTCGGCATTAGCTGACCCTGCGACCCCTCCATCTGCGGGCCACGCATCGCGATCATCGCGGTACGCATCTGGAACTCAGGATCGAACCATACTTCGTCCATCCACTTGATGCCGCGGTCTTTGGCCATACGGGTGACGAAGGTCTTCACGTCGAACGGGATGCCCATCATCATCGCGGCTTGGCCGGCCTGCATCGCAGCGGGCATAATCTTCACAGCGAAGTCCATGGCCTGTGCGAAGCGGGTGGTGCTGTCTTGTCGGCCCATGGACTCGACCTCGACGTCGAAGTGAAAGTCCATCCAGTCGCCGCTGCGGGCTTCGGGCGTGAGGATGACCTGAACCTCTTCCATCCGAGCGGGCTGCTGCATCACGGGGCCGAGGGGGCTCTGACTGAACTGAGCAGGGAACGTGAATCGCTTCACAAGCGGAACCTCGATCAGCGGATCAGTGTGCATGTACCACGCTCGCTTGCGGCCTTCGGAAGCGGCCATCTGGTACACGAGGTCTTTCATGTCTTCAAGGCCGACGTTCGCGTTCTGGGCGAGAATCTTGGCCTCCGTCGCGGAGTTGGCGTCGAACCGCTGGCCGGCGAGAGCCTGTGGGTTCGCGGCCATCTGGTTGAACCAGCCCTGAAGCTGTGCCAGCATGATCTCGTTCTTCTGGTTCTGCCCGCCGAAGCTCAGGACACGAACACCATCCGGGTCGTCCGTGGCAACGGAGCCCCCATCAGGTTCGTCACGCAGGGCTTCAGCGTCGTCCGCTGCGGCACGTCGATAGGCTACAATGTCTTTCTGACGCTCGGCTTGGTCGATGATCTTCTTGGCCATACGGTTGCCGAGTACGTGGAGATCGTTCCACACGCCGACAAGGGGGATGGGCAGCGGGTTGTCGGGCACTGGCGGTGTGAGCGACAGGAACGTGAACGGGCCTTCGTCCGGCCCGTAGTATTCGTCCTCACGCAGGAAGCGATCGAACGTGACTTCTGTGCCGCCGGGCACCGTAACAAGTTGGTTCGCACCCGGAATCCAAATCTCCGCGATCTCTACTTCGTCGTATGCGTCGTGGTCTCGGTTCGCGTCTTGCTTCTTCTGCGACAGCAGGTGGGACTTCCGATCAGACGATACGGCGTCGCCCACGGTGGGAAGTTGCTCGACCAGTTCGTTGTCGTAGAGGCCCGATTCCAGCAGCGAAGCCCGGGACACGATGCTACGATCACCCAGCCATTTCGCGTCTTTGAACAGGTGCTCCCGCGACGTAGGGTCAACGAGGAAGTTGTCGAAGCTCACGCACTCCGTATAAATCTCTCCAGTATCAACGCGATCGTACTCATCGAATGCGTAGACCGAGTCGCTTTCGGCGATACCCGTCTTCAAGATGCCGAGCGTGAAGATCGCATCGACCAACACTTGCCGGTACGTGGACCGGATGTCGATCTGCTTATCGTGAAAAGCGAGAGCCTCGCTCAGTAGCTCGGCGTACTGCCGGGACTGGAGGAAGTTGCTCGACACGTTGTGCGTCGGAAAGTTCATCACGATGTTGGGTACGAGCACCCGGATCGCGTTGAAGATCATGTTCAGCGATTCCTCGCCGATGTTCCCCTTCTCCTTATCGTAGTAGGGGCCGGTGTAGTTCCGCAGGAACATCATTCGCGACATGCGGAAGTTCTTCAGCCGGTCGCTACCACGTTTGACGGACTCTTGCAATTCTCGGGGGGTCAATACATTTGGCATGGGTTCTCCTTACGCGGCTCGCCAGTCGAAGCTGGTCTTTAGGGCACGTCGTTTTTTCGATTTCTTCCAAGTCTTCATACGCCCGGCGAACGATCGCTCGGGAGCCACGGGTCCGGCCACTCGTTTGCCGCCGCTTCGTCCGGCCCCGATCAGGCAGAGCATGTCCGCGATGACGCGGTCACCGTGAGTGGCCCGTGCGGTGCTCGACTCTTCCAACAACTCAGAGGGGCCGATGCCCCCGCTGTCATAGTGGACGTACGTCAGCGTCTCGTCGAGGCTCTCGACGCTGTGGTTGATGATGCCCCCATGGGCATACGCACGACGCAACAGGCCGAGGCCTTCGGCTTTCTTCTCTCGACTGGACCGCCAACCGTACCGCTTGCCGACCTTCTCGGCAACGGTGCCGCTGCTTCGGTCGAAGTAGATGTTGGGGTATTGGTACTTGCGTGCCACCATGTTACCGAAGTCGAAGCCGGGGTCCCCGTTGTTCTCCCAGATCAGCAGTGCTCGGTTCTTGCCGCCGACCCAGAGGCACGCGGCACAGGCGATCTTCGCGAGTTCGTAGGGCGGTGTGTTGGCACAGGCGAACTCGGCAATCTTCTCCTTGGTCTCGTTGCACAGGATCGAAATGACGGAGTTCGAGGCACCCATGCCCTTGCCGATATCCACGCCGACCGAGTAGGTCTTGGATTGATCGGGGCGGGCCTTGGTGAGAGAGCACCAGATTCGCCAGCGGCCATTAGGTGTATAGTGAATCTTCGAGAGGTCTTCCTTCTGCAAGTAGCCGGGGATCGCAGAGTCCGGTACCTCCGAGTCGAAGTTGATCGTCATCTTGCGGACGCGGTTCTGATACTTCGGCCCAGCGAACATCAGCCGGTGCTCTTCGATGATCATCGCCTCAAAGAACGTGTCGCCCGAGCCGACGTGGTCCATGTCCACTTCGATCGCGAGTTCTTTGGGGGAGCGGGCTTCGGCTTCGTTGTTATACCACGGCGAGCGAATCTTCCAGCGGCCAAGCTCGTCTTGTTCGAGGTAGCGGTTGGCCCCCTTTTCTGGATGCTCCCACCACGCCAGCACGAACACAGGGATCGTACCGCTGAGCCGCCACTTAGAGTACGCAGTACCCGCACCGTTAGGAGTGGAGCAGGGTAGGCGGCACGCGGACACGTCGCGGGTCGATCGCTTGATGTCTTCGCCGTGTTCCATCTTCGACATCTCGTCGAGGAAGATCGCGTCGCGACGGCCGGACGTACCGGCGTTCTTGTTGGCCGACTCGCCGTCGATACGGGAGTTGTTGTGCCGGTTGACCATGTGCAGACGCTTGCGTTCCACGGTCGGTCGCATCCACTCAGGCAGGAAGCTGACGATGTAGTCGAGCTTACCGAACAGCGTGGCGGGGTCCGCCATGGTGCCGCCGCTCAACTGATCGACGTTGTCTTCTTTGTTGGACACGACGAGGAACGAGCGGTCGCCCTCAAAGATGAACTTGTGCATCAGCACGGTAAGGTGATCCCACGTCGCACCCATGTCCCGGGACTTATCAGTGAGGAGGTCCTCACCGACGTCGATCGCGTGCTCGATCCGCAGCATGTGGCGGTCTTGAATCTCCCACGTCACCATCGGCGTGTGCTTGGTCTCGACCTGCTTGACGCCACCGGCCTCGTCGGGCTGGAAGTATCGGAGCGTCCACACGAAGGCATTCACCCAGAACAGAACCGAGTTCCCACACGCAGTATACAAGTCTTGCTGAAGCTGGGGGTCGTTCTCTGCCAGAGCCAGAATCTCCGCACGCCACGCGAGGTTGGCGTCCGGGTCTTTAGGCACCGATAGCCCCGTCACCGGACAAGTCCAGTGATCGACGAGGCAGGGGAAGTTCTCCCCTAGATCGGGTTTTTCAGCAAACTCATTGGGCATCGCGTTTAAACGTCGGGGGTGCTGGGGTGACAGTTACTTTCTTGGACAAGGCGTTGATGCGGTTCTTGTTCAACTCCGTGACCCGGTCGGCAACCTTGAGGCGTGTCTCGTCCTCGGTGATGGCTTGCGGCACACGACCTTCGAGCCGGTCGAAGACAAGCTCCGCGGCCCACCGCTCGGGAGGATTCACGACGGTCTTGCGGTTGCCCTCATCATCTGTCACTTCGTCGGTAGAGCCGATAGCCTTGGCGAACAGAAGGCGAGCGAGGACCTCGCCCTTGGTCAGGCAGGTGCCGTCGTCGAGCACAGTCTCAGCTTCCGCCGCGAGTTCTCGCAGGTGGTTGCTAAGCTGCTTCGTATTGTACCGCTTAGGTTTTTTCATCAGCTAGGTGCTTGGTCCTCTCTCCACGAAGGGCGAAGACCGATGTCTCGCTGGCGGATGCGGCCCATGAAGATAACGTCTACCGTACCAGCGGTATCTGACGCGACCCAAGGAGTCTCCCCAAGAAGGCCTACCTTATGGAGATCGTCGGCTACGATGCCCCCCGACTCGGAAACAACGCCCCGGGTAACGGTCTCGCCCGTACCAGCGGTGCCGTCCGGCCCGAGAAAAATGTGGAGGTCCCCGCTGCCTGCGTGGACTGCGACGATCTGGTCAATAGTGATATACTCATTGGCCCCGAGCGTGCGGGCAGTGTTACTACCCTCGGTGAAAATGGGGATTGCGACTGCTGTCGTGACGTCAGTGCTTCGCACGATGCCGTGGATGGGTTCGCCGGGTTTGTGAGACATAATAGTTCCTGTGTTAGAAGTAAAGGTTGTACTTAGATTGCTCCCGCCGCGGACGAGATCGCTTCGATCTGTGCCCCGGACAGGGCCGTGTTCCAAATTGCCGACGGCCCGAATCCCTCAAGGCTGGCCCCTGCACCGTTGGCGATCGTATCGGGCGTGTACGTGCCCGTCAGGTTGGCCTGCTGCGTCGTCGTCTCCACACCGTCGATCCATACTGCGTTCCCCCCGTCTCCATCGTACACGCCGAAGATAATGTGCCATTCCTCGTCGGTCGGGCTGCCTCCAGCACCGAACGCCAGAGTGGTGGTTGTACCTGCGTCGTTGGTCGCATCAAAGATCACGCCCGCTGTGTTGGTACGCAGTCGTACGGACCCTCGGTTGGAATCGCTCGGGTCGTACCAGTGTAAAACCACAGGATTAAAATCGGCTTTGAAAATCCCCATGAACGTAAACGCGGACGGGAACGACGTGCCGACACCAGTGGTGCCTTCCCAGTTTGGTTGAGTGGCCGCGGCCGTAGTCACCACGCTGTCTAAAGCACCTACGCCGCCCACTTGGAAGTTGAACGACGAGTCACCAAAGGAGACGGTGGGGTACAAATTGGCCGAGCCCGCGGAATCCGCGAACCCATCTCCAGAGTCTGTGCTGTTAGCGACGGCCGCTGCCTCGTCCACTTTCCAAAAGTGGATCAGGCTCGAGGGTTCGGTGGCCTCGACTTGTTCCGCGAAGGACGTCGCCGGTCTGGTGACGTTGTCCGTAACGGGGTCGCCCTCGTTCCCAACAGGGTCAGTCAAGGTGAGGGACACGGTGACGACGCCCGGGCCTAGCCCGGTTAGGTCTAGGTCCGTAAAGCTGGTCGAGGCTGTGAGGACGAGCCCCGTACCCGTGAGCGGGGTGCCGCCGCCCGCACTGGTGATCGAGTAGTTGTACGTCGTACCAAGCTCTGCCCCAGTCAGATCGAACGCTGCTGCGGAGACGTTGTCGTCCGTGATCGGATCCGTAGTCCACGCGACGTTGTACCCAGAAGGAGCGAGCCCGTCGTAGGTAACATTCACCACTTCCGAGGCCAAGTTGGGTGCGTCGTTCGCCGTACTGGTCGCGACGCTCACAGGCACCTGCACCGAGACGAGGCCGTTACTCAAGGGGGTGATGTCAACTGTAAAAACGATATTGTCGGAAGTCGCCAAGTTGTCCGCGGTCGCGTTACCTAGAGCGAGGTCGGCCGCAGTGAACCCGGTCATGGCCTCAGAGAACGTGACGACGACTTGGAAGGGGGTGTCGTTGGTCGTAGGTGGGACAGTAGGAATTACTGTCACAGAACCTCCCAGTGCCACGGATGAAGTAGGCCGGACGGGCGAAGTACGAAGAGTCAGTAAACCACTGCCGAGGATACGATTTAGCATTATCTGTTCTCCACAAACTCGAAGATGTCGCCACAGCCGC
>Ga0307983_1000755_pt1 | contig 15532 bp, 10 predicted proteins | sample OrgLakmetagen991_FD_201845 | JGI IMG/M metagenome (GOLD analysis project Ga0307983, IMG submission 201845) | Saline water microbial communities from Organic Lake, Antarctica - #991 | ecosystem: Environmental > Aquatic > Non-marine Saline and Alkaline > Saline | place: Antarctica: Organic Lake...
GTTAAAATCGGGCATTTTGTTAAAATCGGGCATTTTGTTAAAATCGGGCATTTTGTTAAAATCGGGCATTTTGTTAAAATCGGGCATTTTGTTAAAATCTGGTTGTTGTGATTTTTTATTAATTGTATTATAATGTTTTGTATAATATTTGATTGAATTAAAATATCCTAAATTATTAAAATAATTATAAATTTTGTTAATAAATTTTGTAAAATAGTTATCAAATATAATATAAAACTTAATGATAAAATTAAATTTAGAACAAATTGTATTAAAATAATCGATGATAGTTTTATATAAGTTAGAAATATAAGTGACTAATTTATTAAAACTATTTAAAAGATTTATAATTCTTTGTCTAAAAACTTTATTTTTATCTTCATGTTCTGGTTTTATTTTTTTAATATTTTGTTCTATTTTATCTATTTTTATAAAATGTTCATATAGTGATTTATAGTTTGAAAAAAATGTTTTAACTGTATCTTTATAAAATATTAGATATGCTGTAAGAATACCTAATAAAAATAATAATTTAGAGTAATTATTTAATTGTAAAAAAATACTACTAATAAAATATTTATAATTAATAGTAAGTAATGAATAAATAAGTAATGTATTTTTAATACCTATTTTATATGATAAAACTAATAGTAATATATAATTTGTATAACGAATCATCTTTAAATTATATCCAAACAAACTATTATTATTTAAATTATTTTATTCAATTTTTTTATAAAAAATTGAATAAAAAACCTTAATAAAAATATTTAAATAATAATAATAAAATAGATTTTAATAATGGAGCAATTAGAACAAGAGTTATATAATCATGGAAATATAAGTAAAAATGAATTATTAGAGTTATTAAATACAATAGATTTTACAAAACTAACAGATGATGATAAAAACCAAAAAAAAAATAGAAATCGAAATTATTGTTCGCACTGTGATAAAGAGAATACATTAATTAATGATTATTCTAATGGAGTATCTGTGTGTAATTTATGTGGACAAGTAAATGATAATATATTTGATTCAAATCCTGAATGGAGAAATTATGATGGTGATACAAGTAAAGCTCGTTGTAGTTCTATAACAAATCCATTATTACCAAAATCATCATTAGGAACAAGTATTGGTGGTTATTCGAGAAATAAAGTAAAAAATTTACATTCATGGGATTCGATGCCTTATGATGAAAGAAGTTTAAATATAGTTTTAAAAGATATTACACATAGATGTACAAAACATAATATATTAAAATGTATTATTGATGATGCTAAAATTATGTATAAATGGGTTTCAAGTTGTAAACACAAAGAAGGTAAAAATAAAGGTAAAAAATATATTATTCGTGGAGCAAATCGTAAAAGTTTAATCGCCGCATGTGTATTTTTTGCTTGTAAAAGAAAAGGAGAGACAAGAAGTCCAAAAGAAATAGCAAAAATATTTGATTTAAAATTTACAGATGCGACGAAAGGATTAAAAACTTTTATAAAACTAATAAAAATTCATACAGATAAGCAAATTAATTTAGGTGATAGTTCGTCAAAAGATTTTATATCTCGATTTTGTAAAAATTTAAATATTAATAAAAAGTTTATTGAAGATGCTTTAAATATAGCAACAAATGTAGATTTATTAAATGTTGCACAAAATCATACACCTATATCTATAGCAACAGGATCAATATTATTAATGATTGAAATGCATAATTTAGATATTTCAAGAAAAAAATTAAGTGAAGAATTTAAAGTAAGTGAAGTTACAATTACTAAAACATACAAAACATTACAACCTTATAAAAATATATTAATTGATAATAAAAAAGTAAATATTATATTAAAAAATATGAAAAAAGAAAAAGAAATGGAAAAATTATCAGAACAAAAAAAGAAAGAAATTAATAAACATATCGAAGAACAAAAAAATAATACATATTATGATGATATTATTGAAGATGTTCAAGATGTTCAAGATACTCATGATATGTTCGAAGATCAAGAAAGTTTAATAAGTAATTTAACAATCGATAGTAATATTGAAAATGAATTAAATATATTCAATAATCGTGTTAATAAAGTTAAAAAAATAATTGATATGATCGATAAATTAGTTGAAAATAGGATTAATAATAAGAATTAAATAAATTAATATTTTTTATACATAATTTTAAAATTATGTATAAAAACAGAACAATTAAAATTTAAAATTTGATAGTGATTTTTCAAAGATATGTGAAATAATTTCTTTTAAATTATTAACAATAATAATATCAAGATTTTGTTTTAATGATGGATATTTTATAATAATACTATTTAAATCATTTTTATTTTCGTATGGAATAAATATTTTTGTAACACCTGCTTTTTTAGCACCAATTAATTTATATTCTAAACCACCTATTTCTGTAATATTTCCTGTTATATCTATTTCACCTGTCATTGAAATAGTTTTATCAATTGGTATATTTAATATACGTGAAATAAAAGCAATACTAAAAGCACAACCGGCTGATGGTCCATCTTTGGGTGTTGAACCATTAGGTGTATGAATATGTAATCCAGACGGATATTCTAATTTAAATTTATCTATAATTGAATTTTTAATTATTGAAGTAGATGCATTAAAAGCTGTTTGTATTGATTCTTGCATAATTTTTTTTTGATTACCTGTTAAATGTAAAATAAATTTATCACCAATGTAATTATACGTAATTTGAATTGGAATAATTCCACCTTGACCAGATTCTGTTGCATATAATCCATTAATAACACCAATTAAATTTTTATTATGAATAGTTTGAATAGTTTTATTAGGTTTTAATAAATATTTATTAATTAAATTTTTATCAAAATTAATAAAATCGGTAGATATTATTTGACCATAAATATAATCAATATTAATTTTTGATATAATTTTTTCTATTTGTCTTTTTAAATCTCTAACACCTGCTTCATTTGTATATTCTTCGATAAGATATAATAAATCATCATTTGTATATTTTATCTTATTAATATTAATTTTATATTGAGCTAAGATATCTGGAAATAAAAATTTTTTAATAATATTAATTTTATCAATATTTGAATAAGAATTTATTTTAATTTCTTGAATACGATCTAATAAAATACGATCAATTAAAAAACTATCATTATACGAAAACATAAAAATAACTTTATTTAATGGGAAATTTATATCTTGAAAGAATCTATCTTGAAATTCATTATTTGTATTTGGATCAATTAAATGAATTAGAATATTATAAATTTCATTTGAGTTATTTTTACTGGATGCTTTATCTAATTCGTCGAAATATATAATACATCTTGAATTTTTTATTTTTGACATTTTTTTTATAATTATTCCTGGTTGTGCCCCACTATAACTATACCCATGACCATGTAATAATTCACCATCATTTTGCCCACCTAATGTTATTTGTATAAATGGTATATCTAAACTTTTACCAATTTCTTTTGCTATTAATGTTTTACCAACTCCTGGAGGACCAACTAAACCAATAGCTGTTCCATTAGAATTTGAATTAATAGCCCATTTACCTAATAATTCTCGAAAACTATTTTTACATTCTTGATGTCCGTATATTTTATCATTTAAATTATTATAAAAATTATCTAAAAATGTTATTGTTGATTTTGAATCAAACTTATTAAAAAATGAATTTTCGGTATTCCATGGAAAATTAATTAATGTTTGAACATATAGAGATTGTTTATAATATTCACTTGTTGAAGATTTCATTTCAGTTAATTTTTCTAATGCTAAATTTTTAACATATTCGGGTATATGTTTATTAGTTATTAATAATTGTTTTAAATTATTCTCATTAAAACTTGATTGTGAATTTATTTTATATTTTATTAATTCATTTTTTAAATTTATTGATACTTTTTTTAATTTTAATTGTGATTGATATGACAAATTATTATAAATTATATTTGATATATTATTATTTTTTATTAATTGATTTTTTATTAAATTAAATAATAATGCACTATCATTTATTTGGGTTTGATTCCCTAATAATAATAATTTAATTATTCTAAACATTGCTATTATTTTATTTTCTTTTGTAAATTCTTTTATTTTATCAGCAAATGATAATTTAATTAAATACTCATAATATTTCTCTTCTTTAATTACATATTTTAAAAAACTTGTCTGATCAAAAATAAAATAATTATAATAATTTAAATTTTTTAAATATTGTTTTATAAAATCTTTATTCGTTAATTTATTATCAAATGATTGATCGCGGTTAAATGATTGTTCGCTGTTAAATGATTGATCGCTGTTAAATGATTGATCACTATTAAATGCTTTATCATTAATCATTGAACAATCATTTAATGATACATTAATAATTTTTTCGAAATCTTTTTTTTTTTCATAAATATAATTATTTGATATTTGCGATGTTCTTAATTGAATATTTAATAAATCATTTTTAAAAAATCCTTGTATATTCAATATTTGATTATTATAAGGATTTTTTATTTTTATTATACAGCAATTATCAAAAAAAAGATCTTTTAAATTATTAATTTTAATAATTTCTATTTCATCATTATCAATATTATTAATATTAATATTATCACTATTATCACTATTATCACTATTATCACTATCACTATTATCAATATTATCAATATTATCAATATTATCAATATTAATTTTTAAGGGTATAAAATAATTATTAATTAAATTAAATAAATTATTAGACTTTGATGAAAAACTTAAATTATAAAAATAAGAGATAAATAATTTTAAACAACCAAATATATTTTTTATTCCTATTTGTTTAGTAATTTCTATTAATTCATTTTTTAAATTTACAAAAAGACGATAATTTTGATTATTTAAATTATTTAAATTAATATCGTATGATAAAGTTGAGAATTTTTTTATTTGTTCATAATTATTTTCTATTTTATTAATATCAATATTTTCTAAATTTGATATTTCTAATAAATTTTTATTATATTCGATATTTAATCTTTGTATAATATTATCTACCTTGTGTATAATTTTATCACGATGTTCTAAATTTAATATATTTATATTATAGCAATATTCTATATGAAATTGTATATCCTCTAAAAAATTAAATAATAATTTATATTCGAATTGTAAATTATAAATAGAAAAATCTTTATTATTTTTTAAAGACATATAATATAATTACTATAAAAATATTTTATTATAATAAAATATTTTTATTTTTTATTTTAAAAAGACCTTATATAAACGCATTCATATTTTTATTAAATATATAAAATTTATTATAGTGGTGTGTTTATTTTTATTTTTTTTATTATTTGATACTAATATATAATATAGAAATGCCAAAAAAACAAACTACGAGCGAACATGAAACACAAAGCCAAGATTCTCAAAGTCAAGATTCTCAAAGCCAAGAAACACGAAGCCATGTAACTGTTTCGGTTGAAGAGCCAAAACAAACTAAAGGAGGTAAAAAACAAGCAACAAAAGCAACAAAAGCTACAAAAACCACAGCAAAAACCACAGCAAAAACCACAGCAAAAACAGCTACGAAACCAGCTACGAAAACAGTAAATAAAGCGGTCGCAAAAAAACCAGTAGCAAAAAAAACCGCAACTAAAAAAGCTGTCGCAAAAAAACCAGTAGCAAAGAAAACAGCAACTAAAAAAGCTGTTGCAAAAAAACCAGTAGCAAATAAAACAACAGGTGGTGATAAAGTTGAAGATGATGGATGTAAAAAGAGTCGTTATTTCAAAGTAGTAAAAGACGATGGTAAAACAATGGGAAGATTTTCAGGATCAAAACCCAAACAAGCAGCAAATAAAGCACTAACATCAATTCTAAAAGAACTACGAACAAATAACAAACCAACAGGTGGTGAATTTGCATTTAAAATTAAAGAATGCACTCGTGGATCTCGTTGTAAAGAATATAGTTATGTTGGACAACGTAAAGAACTTGATGAACCCCTTGAAGTTCCTCTAAAAGGAATTCTAAATAAAGATGGAACAAATAAAACTATTAAATATTCATTTGAAAATATTGTAAGAAAAGCACCAAAAGTAGTTGAAGAAGTCGCTGAAGCAGAAACTTAATTTATTAAATAAATAAAAATTAATTTATATTTTAATAAAAATATAAATTAAATTAACTTTAAAATTTTTGTAGTTTATTAACAATATAAGGTTCAACAACTTCATAATATGTTAAATATCCAGCAACAGAAACTAAACTAATACCTAATTGAGAATCTAAAAAGTTATTTTTATTATAAAATACTGCACCAGAACTCATACCAATAACTAAAAATGCAACCATATCTAAAGTTAATTGTTTAAATATATCATGTTTTAGTGGGGTCATATTATCATATGATCCAGAATCATTATATGTATGATGGGTTTCACCTTTACGATGATCAAAGAATTTTTTTAAAGCAGTTGTTAAAACTAACATTAAAACTATATGAGATGTTTGATAATTCATTTTTATATTATATATTAAACTAATATAATTTAATTTTTAAAATTTAATATACTTATTAAAAATATAGGGTTGTGCGAGTTCATAATATATAAAAAATAAAAAAATAGAAGCAATACTTATACCTATTGGAGGATTTATATATTTATAAAATTTATTAATAAATTTTTACATATTGCCTTTTTTAAAGATGATATGTTTTTTCTTCTTCAGAATCTTTGTTTTCTATATCATCATTTGATCTATGTTCTAAAAACTTTTTAATAGCATATCACATAATCAATATTAAAATAAGTGTTAAGCTTATATGTATAATTATATAATGATTTATAAAATTATATATTAATATATTATATAATAATATTATTATGATAAATCAAAAAAATTATATTTTATCGATAGATAATATTAGTAATAATTCTAATTTATCATCACATTCTCAAAAATTAAATAAAAAAAATCATATGAGTAAAAATGGTTTGTTAGATAACAATGGGATAAATACTGAAAATACCGAAAGTATTAATAAAAAAGAAAAAGCAAATATAGTTTTATCAGATTTAGTATTTGATAAACAAATAGATAATGAATTAAAAATACAAGATACAAAAAAAATTATAATAACTTTTGAAAATAATGAATTTATTTTTACTAATAATAAAAAAAGTATTTTAGGTAAATTTAATATGAGATCCTTTTTAAAATATATTATTGATTCGTCAAATATTAATATTAATCCTTTATTAAATGAAAAATTATTTTCTAATATTTCTCCACAATATTATAATATTTCTAAATTTTTTATTAATACTTTTATTTTAACTATCGATAATAATATTAATTTAATCGATAATTCTATCTTTTTGAATGATATTCAATTATTAATTAAATTTAATAAATTATTAGATACTCTTAAAAAAAATATTTTATCTATTATTAATAACTCACGTTTAACAGAGTTTTTTGATCAAATTCATATTACTTTTTTAAACCATACTTTATCTTTATTATATATTATATCAAATGATATCGCAGAATCTAATAATAATATTCTTAAAAAAACTATAATTTTATATACCACTAATATCGCACACAAATTAATATCTTATTCAACACAAAAATTAAATACTATTGAACATATACAAGAACTATTATATGAACAACAAAAAAAAAGTAATGATTATAAAATAAATATTAACAATAAATTAAATAATTTAGAAAAATTAATTAATTTACAAAATCAACAATATAAACAACAACCAGTATTTTTTAAAGGTGGTAATAAAAAAGAATGTTCATCTTATTCAAAATCATCAAATTCAATAGAATCATCAGAATCAATTTCATCAGAATCATTTTCATCAGAATCAATTTCATCAGAATCAATTTCATCAGAATCAATTTCAACAAACTCAAATAAAACAAATTTAAATTCAATATTAATTAGTGATCCTTTATTAACAACATATAGTTAAAATTATTTAATATAAATATATAATATATTAATGAATAAAAATAATAAAACATTAAATAAAATAATAAATTTAGAAACTTTATTAAATTCTATTGATAACGATATAAAAAAAAATATACAAAAAACAACAAAATTAATAAAAAAAGTAAATGATCAAAATAAATTTATAATTGACAAATATAATAAAATAATTCAAGTACTATCATAATCGGTCATATCTTCAGTATCAGTTAAATCGGAATTATATTCCGAATCACTTTCAGTATCGGTATTATAATCAATACGATTATAATCTTCATATGTAACATATTCATAATCGTAATCATAATTATTATAAATATCTTCTTCTTCATTATATTCAGAATACCAAACTTTTTTATCTTGTGTTGATTTAATAAAAGTTTCATAATCATCATAATCATCAAAATCATCAAAATTATATTGAGAATCTTCATTATTTAATTCATCTGTATAATAATTAATAAATTGATTATGTGAAAATAAATGACTATTCGATAAATTATTTGTAATTAATTCATCTTCAATAATTCTATAATTAAATTCGAGTTCATATTTAGATTCAATCCAATTAGAATAACCATAAACAAGACCAGTATAATTATTAGAATTACTACTTTCTCCATAATCAACACCTCTTGAAATAGTATTAAATAAATGACTATTCGATGAATTATTTGTAATTAATTCATCTTCAATAATTCTATAATTAAATGCGAGTTCATATTTAGATTCAATCCAATAAGAATAACCATAAACAAGACCAGTATAATTATTAAAATTAGAATTACTACTTTCTCCATAATCAACACCTCTTGAAATAGTATTAATATATTTAGCATTTGAAGGAATTGAATCTTTATAAGCACAAATTCTAAAAATCATATTAGGATGAAGATTTATTTTTGGAGAATTAATATTTTTAATATGAATCAAATTTGGATATTTAAAATTATTAAATTCATATTCAAGTTCATCTTTAGTTTTATCATAATGAATATAGTCAATATATTTTTTAAGTTCTATTTTAACATAATCGATATCATTAATTGAATCTTTTTTAGGTTTTTCGCATCGAATAATTTTCTTATTATTACGATGAATTTTGTTAAAAGTTAATTTAGTCATTTTTAGTTATAGTTTTTAGTAAAAGTTATCAAGTTTTTGTTCAAACATTCAAGTTTGAAAGAAAAAGTGTCAAAAGTTAAGTTAATTTATAAATATTATTATAATACTTATAAATTATTAAAAAATCAATTTTTTTTTAAATCATCTAATAAAGTTCCATTTTTATCATTATTTTGATTATTATTTTGATTATTATTTTCAACGAATGGTTCGAAATTCATAACAGAATTTTGATTTAATATATTAGAATAGAATTTATTAGAATATGTATTTAATTCATTAATAAGGTTATTAAGTTCTTGTTCATAATTATTAATTGTAACATCTTTGGTTTTAATTTCATTTTCTATTTGATTAATACGTTTTAAATTTGAATCAATTAAATTATTAAATTCTAAAACTGTATCTTCTTTAAAAGAATAATTTTTAATTGTTGTTAATAATGCGATACATAAATTTTCTAACTGTGTTAATTTATTTGTTTCATCTATTATTTCTAAATTATTATCAAAAATATTATCATAATTTTGTAATATGTTATCACAATTTTCATTAATTAAATTTATTTTATCATCATATTCACATTCTTTTATATTTTCTTTAACATGAGTCCATAGTAATATATCATTTATTAAATCTTTTAAATTATCGTGCTCATCTTTACTAATTTTTGTAATAGTATCATTTAATAAATCATAAATTGAATAACATAAATCAATTAAATATTTTTGTTTAATCATCAAATTATTATATTGTTTGTCTTGATCTTTTTCTTCATCTTCATTATCTGAATTATTATTAATATTTTCAAAATTATCATCATTACTTTTTAAATCATCCTCATCAAATAAATTTGTTGATTCTATTTGTTTAATATTTCGTGATTTAAAATTATTATCATCTTTATTAGTTTGTAAAATTAATGCCCCATATTTATTTTTTATACGATATAACATATTTTCATAATCTTTACGATCTCTTTTAGAATATGATTTTTCTTTTAACCAATCAATTATTTTATTTGAATCTGCTATAGTTTTCTCTTTTTCTAATTTTGATAATTTAAACTCATCATTTTTTAAATTTATTTTCATTATATTACAATAATTATCTATCTCAAAATATAACTGTTTTTTTATCCTTAAATTTTTATCATCAGTTTCCATATCTTTTGCTTCTTTTACTAATTTTTCTATTTCATTATTTGATAAACGTCCTTTATTCCCACTTACAATAATACTATTTTTATTTTTACTCTTTTTTTCATTTGCACTTACATTTATTATTCCATTTACATCTACTTTAAATTCTATTGTAATATCATAATAACCTCGTGGTTCGGGTTCTAAATTCTCTAAATCAAACTGTCCAACATAAAAATTATCTTTTGTTAGTTTTCGCTCACCTTCATAAATTTTTACTGTAATTTCAGATTCATAATCATTCGCATTTGTATATTTTTTTCGTTTTGTTACTGGTATTGTCGTATTACGTGGTATTATAGTATTCATTATAGTATTCATTGTTTCTACTCCAAGTGATAATGGTAATACATCTAATAATACAACATTCGATGTAAAAGGATCATCTTTATTAGATAACATATAAGCTTGAATACAAGCTCCTGCTGTAACTACTTCGTCTGGATTAACACTTGTATTAGGAGGCTTATTAAAAAAGTTTTTTAAATTTTGTTGAATTATTGGCATACGTGTCATACCACCTACTAAAATAATTTCATCAACTTCTTCACGTGTTATATCTGATTGTTCTATAATATCATGTATAGGTTTCATACATAAAATAAATAAATCGTTGCATAATTTATTTAATTTTTTTTTAGTTAATGATATTAATAAGTTTTTATTATTATAAAAATTTGTTACACTTATTATTGCTTTTTCTTGCGTTGTTAATAATTTCTTAGCATTTTCACATGATGTTTTTAATTTTTGAATATTTAATAAACTAATTCCCGATAATGTTGTTAATTTATGTTTTTTCATAAAATATGTTTTACAATATGTTAATAAAGCATTATCAATATCAACTCCACCTAAATGTGTATTACCACATGATCCCAATACTTCGAAGACTCCATTTGAAATATTTAATAATGATATATCAGTTGTCCCTCCACCTATATCACACACTAATATATTTTTATCAGTTTCTTTATCAAATACAGAACGTTCTTGAAATCCATATGCTAACGCCGCAGCCGTTGGTTCATTTATTATACGAACTGGATCTAAACCTGCAATAATAGCTGAATCACGTGTAGCTTGACGTTGTCCATCATTAAAATAAGCAGGAACTGTAATAACAGCTTTTTTAACATCAGTTTTTAAATAATATTCTGCCATATGTTTTAGTTTTAATAAAACTTGTGCTGAAATTTCTTCTGGTGTATAATATGATTTTCTTCTTGTCAAATCAGATTCTAATAATATCTTATTATCAGAATTTTTTATTTTATATGATAAAAATGGTAAATCATTTTTTACTGTTTGATCATTATATTTTCTCCCTATTAATCTTTTTACTTCATAATATGTATTTTCTGGATTTAATTCACATTGATTTTTTGCTTCATAACCAACATATTTTGTTCTATTTGTATATGATACAATACTTGGTATAGTTCTATTACCATATTCATCAGGTATAATTTCTAATTTATTATTTCGCCATATACCAATACTACTATTTGTTGTTCCTAAATCAATTCCTACAATAATTTCCTCCTTTTCTTCTTTAACTTTAAAATATTCATCTATACTATCATTAGCCATATATTATATTATTTATTAAACATATTTAATAAATAATATAAACTTACTCGTTTTTTATCCACGGTTTCTATTTCTACGATGTCCTTTTCTTTTTTTCTTTTTTAATTCTTCTTGTGGCTGTTCTTTTTCTTCTTCTTCTTTCTCATCAATCATTTCCATATTTTCAATATATTTATTATAGTCTTCTCCAAACTCTTCTTTTAATTGTTGATCAAGTTTATCAATACTATCATCATTATCTATTGTTATATTATCATTTGATAATTTCTCTAATATACGATCAATTTTTGTTCTTGTATCATCTTCTTCTTTTTGTTTATTTTTATAATATTCGATACGTTCTTGTTTTATATCATCGTGTTCCTTTTTATCAGCAGTATCAGATGGCTTATATTGGTATTTATATTTTAAATTATATTCAAATTCTTTCTTTTTCTTTGTTTTCTCATTTATTGAATATATTAGTTTTAATTCATCATTATGTTTTTCAATCTCATTTTGAATTGTTTTAAAATTTGTTTCTAATAATTCTATATCTTTGTCTTCTCTTGATACTTTATGAATTATTAAATCATCCTCTTTTTTATAATCTTTCTTATAATCATCATTGTTTAAGATATTCGCATTTTTTAATACAGATTTATATGGATCATTTGTTCGTGTTTTCCATAATTTTATTAATTTTAATGGTATCTTAATTTGTTGATTATTTTTTTTTATTATCTTATAATCTATATAATTCTCTTTTATTTTTTTATAATTATCATCAACCTTTTTTATTTCTTCTTTATTTATTTTTGATGTTTGAGGTTTTATTACTATATCGCGCAGTTTTTCAATATCCATCTCTTTTGAACTATTTAATAAATTATTCTTTCCTCCATATTCCATATTTTTTAATTCATTATACTTATGAATCTCTCTTAATAAATCACATACTTGATTATTACTTTGTAAAAATGTATTGTTGTTATTTAATACTTTCATCTTATCATTTACAGCGGTCGTTTTATGATAATTATATTTATTTAATAAATTATTATGTTGATTTGTTTGTGTTTGTTGCATATTATGAGTTATTTGCGGTTGTCTTGGATGTTGCATTTGTTGATTCATATACGGTTGTCTATGATGTTGCATATTAGGATTCATTTGTGGTTGATTCATTTGTGGTTGATTCATTTGTGGTTGATTCATTTGTGGGTGTCGATGATGTTGAGAATGTTGTATATTATGATTTATTTGAGGATGCAATTGTGGTTGTCGAGGATGTTGTATATTAGGATTTATTTGAGGATGCATTTGAGTGTGTCTTTGATTTTGCATATTAGGATTCATTTGAGGATTCATTTGATTTTGCATATTAGGATTTATTTGAGGATGCATTTGATTTTGCATATTAGGATTCATTTGTGGATGCATTTGATTTTGCATATTAGGATTCATTTGTGGATGCATTTGATTTTGCATATTAGGATTCATTTGTGGATGCATATGAGGGTGTCTTTGATTTTGATTATTATAATTTTGTGAATTTTTATTTTGGTTATGGTTTGTGAAGTTATTCATATAATAAATTAATAATTATAATATTATACTATAACAAACACATATTTTATTATATATTTTTATAATATATGTTATCGTTTCAATCTCAAGAGTGTGTTAATTTTATTAAAAATAATAATTTTATAGATGAAACTAAAATAATATCTAAAATAGATATTGATAATTTATTAAACCAAATAATAATAACCGAACATAATAATAAATTATATTTAAAAGATATATCTAAATCAATAAAACCAAAGGGTCAATTACCTTCAATAGCTTTAACTAATTCAATAATTGATATTAAAAAACTAATATTATATGATTTATCAGATAAATTAAAAAGACCTGACACAAAAATATATCAAAATAAATTTTTATCATTGGATATTATTAACTATATTGAACAAAATGATTTATATAATTATATAGCGTCTGATTGCAATTATTTTATTGATATTCAAACAAAAAAAAAATTATCTAAAACATTTTCATTATATTTATTTAGTATATTAAATTTAATTGGTAATTTAGGAAATTTTAAAAATTTTTTAAATTTAGAAATTTATTTAACACCAATTGAAAAAAAATTATTTTTAATTAATGGTAAAATTACAAATTATAATATGAATTCTGGATCTTGTTATCCTACTAAATCTGTACAAATTTGGAGAAAAGAAGAATTATTAAAAGTTTTAATTCATGAGTTGATTCATTTTTATAAGTTTGATTTTAATCCTTTGATTGATAATTATGATAAATTAATAACATACATATATAATAAATTTAATATCAAAAGTAAAATAAATCCATTTGAAGCTTTTACTGAAACATTAGCAATTATAATACATTCGCATTATATTTCAAATGTACTAAATATTGATTATGAACAAATAATTAAAAATGAAATTATGTGGAGTTGTTTTCAAGCAGCAAAATTAATTAAAATATTTGGAGGTAAAGAATATGATGATTTATATAAAATCGAAATAAAACAAACTTCTAATGGATTATCATATTATATATTAAAATGTGCATTATTATGCAATCTATCTAACTTTATTAATTTTTTAGATAATAAATTATATTTTAGTAAATCAATTGTTGAATTTATAGAATTATTAGATCAAAGTTTAAATTCAGATAATTTTAAAATTTTAATTAATAGAGCATTATTATTAAATACTACAAATAAATATATTAATGAAACATTTAGAATGTCATTATATGAACTTGAATTTTGATTATTTGATCAATTTTTTATTGATTTAATCAATAAAAAATTGATTTTTTCATTATTTAAGATAAAATAACTACTAAATATTTAATAAAAACAATAATTAACAATGTTTAAAGAACTAATTTTTGACAAATTTTCTTATTCAGGTGATTACACAAAACGTAATCATGGTTTTTTAGATCAACATACTCTTAAAATTAATGAAGAAACTAAATATGATAAATGTATTGAAAATTTACAAGAGATTCATACATTTTTAAAAAATAATGATTTAGTTAATTTAGATCTATTTATTCCAGATTCATTGGATGAAAAATTGTATAAAATTAGATTATGTTTTAAAAAAGAAACAGAAGTTGAATTAATTTGGCTTTCATTATTTGTCGATACCGATGAAATTAAAAACTATACTGACGTTAATAACGTTCCACAATCACTGTTTTTTATAAATTCCTGTACATATAGTTATTTTTATCAAGATTCAATTAATGACCCAAGAGTTTATGAAGATAAATATAATGATATAATTAATGAAGCTTTAATTAAGAAAAATATAAATGAAATTACTCAAAATGCATTAAAGTCTGTATCATATACAAATGATAAAGCAGTTGAACAACCAAAAATATTAACAACACCTTTATTTGATTATCAGCGGTGTTCTATTTATTGGATGCGTTATAAAGAAAATAATAAAGGATTAATTAATTATGATAATTTCAAATATATGATTGATTTTGATAATTACTATTATAATATTAATACAAATAAATTTAATACAACTAAAAAAGATTCGCTAATTAAATTTTTTGG
>Ga0307983_1000757_pt1 | contig 15484 bp, 15 predicted proteins | sample OrgLakmetagen991_FD_201845 | JGI IMG/M metagenome (GOLD analysis project Ga0307983, IMG submission 201845) | Saline water microbial communities from Organic Lake, Antarctica - #991 | ecosystem: Environmental > Aquatic > Non-marine Saline and Alkaline > Saline | place: Antarctica: Organic Lake...
CTTCTATAGTTATTTCATAATGTGGAGCTATAATCTCTCCAAAACCAGGTTTCTTATAAATTTTTACATTTTTAAATCCTTCATCTCGTAATCTCTCTTTTATAATATTTACAGAAGTTTCTGGGTCTTCTGATAATAAATCGAAATCAGGTTGTTTATCTTTGTATTGTATACGTTTTTTCTTAGGCATATATTTGTTGTATACTTTACTAGCATAACCTCCAAAGAATACCAGCCCTTGTTGAATCGCAGTATCTTTCACGGTACTGTAAATATTTCTTGCATCTTCTTGTGTGCCTTCAAAACTCCTCATAAAATTCATATGGTCGCATTTAGGATTTTTCATAGGATAATGTTTATTTAATAAAGTTAACCGCTTCATAACTTTTTCCCAACGACTCACATCTCCTTTCGGACGTGAAAGTTCCAAATACATAGCCATTCTTAAGTAATCAGGCGGAGCATAATATATACCATTCACTTTTATTCCTTTGTTCTGTATTGCTTTAAATAAATCCTTGGGAATATACGTAATATCTGCAACAGGAATAAAATTAACAAATACTTTATATGTTCCATGATGAACCCCTGCTTTTGCTTCTATTTCTGTATAACCTTCTTCTAGATAAATATCTGCCAGTTTTTTTGCATCATTTAAAGCATCTGCACTAAAGAAATCATAGTCAGGTATTTCTATATCTTTATCATAAAATTGGTCGTTAACTGGAAGTATATTATTAATTGCGGTGCCTCCATAGCATACTAGTCGTTTTTTACGTAAAAACCGTTCTACAATTCTAATAATATTCTGTACTTCTTGTGAATGTGTAAGACTACGAGCTGCTTTCTCTTGTGCTTTATCTACAGCAGCTCTTAATATTTCTAATTCTTTTTCTTCAAAATTACTCATATATATTAAATCATATATTAAATATTAAGAGAGTAATAATTCGTGGAAGTGTTTCTTTGTTCGTAAGAATACGCAGGATTTGCTGTCTGAGGGGGTGGTATAGTAACAGGAATATATCTAAGTGCTTCTGGTTTGAGTGCAAAGGCAGAACCCTTCTTTGCAAAGAAAGCTGAATATACTTCCATATTAGTGTCAAAATTTTGGAAACACATACCTGCAAATTGACATCCGGACGCCCAAGCCAATTGTGCGGAATAATTTGCATTTGTCTCTGATAAATCAGGTATAACTAGTGTCATATTTTTTTTATTATAATCTATCAATTCATCTATATCAGGAGTATATTTGACGCCATCAGAATATCTTACATTTCTCATAAATATAGAGTTCGATGCAAGATTTACATATTCGTCGAGATTGGTAGATTCAAACAAAGGATTCGAACGGTCTGCTATTATTAATACTTTTCCCATTATTTCCGATAATGGGACTCCTCCTAAGTTTTTTCCGTGATTTTCATAACTATATTTAGACCCGAGTGTGTATTCCGATAACGTTTCTTCTATAAGTGTAGCCATCTTATTGTAGATTTTTTGATTTGTGCTCATTATTCTAAGATGAATAATTAAAGGGTCACCTGGGTTCGGACAAGTACTTCCTGAAAATGCATAATCTTTTATAATGTCCATAGCATCACTAAAAAGAACACTATTGTATGTTTCCTTAATACTATAATCATCCACAGAAGAGGTAGCAATCACAGGTGTATCATTCAACGAATATACTTCAAAATCAATACATCTTGCACCCTGTTTAATTACATTTTTAAGGGCACATACGTTTACAAAATCATTTTTAAATTGTCCGGCACAACACGCATTATATGCAGTCATTACATAATAATCTCTTAGTTTATAACTATAATCTGGGTTGGACGTATTAATAGTATGAACCATACCATAATCTTTATACAAATTATTCATATTAGTACAATTCGCTTTATTAAGCGTACTTTTACCGTACGCCCAATAAATAATCATAACTATAAGTATTAAACATAGTGCAAAAATAGAATATTTAGCAGCATTAGCTCCACTCATAGCATTCGTTAGCATTTGCTGCATCGCTTTAGGAGCAGGAGTATTTACATTTTCATTCATAATATAATATATTGTTATTATTTTAATAACTTAAACCAAGTTAAATATTAATCACAATTTATTATAATGCCTGGTGGACTACTCAACCTTATTGCGTATGGTAATCAAAATGTGATTCTTAATGGCAATCCAAGTAAAACTTTCTTCAAAACGACCTATGCAAAGTATACCAATTTTGGTCTTCAAAAATTTCGAATTGATTTTTCCGGACAGAGAACATTACGAATGACAGAATCTTCTGTATTTGATTTCACCGTTCCAAGATATGGAGATTTACTTATGGATACATATTGCGTAGTTAATCTTCCTAATATATGGAGTCCGGTGATGCCTCCGCTTGTCAACGATGAAACCTCAACAACGTGTTCTATTTTACAAAAATGGCAACCATATGAGTTTAAATGGATCGATAATTTGGGGTCTCAAATGATCGAAACGGTAAGATTTACGGTTGGCGGTGTGGTTATACAAGAATTCTCGGGACAATACCTTACAAATGTTGTGGAGAGAGATTTTAGTGATGTTAAAAAAAAATTATACTACGAAATGACAGGAAACGTGGATGAACTTAATAATCCTGCTTACGCTTACGGAAGAACCGGTCAATATCCAAGTGCTTTTTATGGTGGTAACAACGATGCTTCTGCTACAGGAACAATCGGTGGTGTACCTTATCCAACAGTATACGCCAGTACTGGAAGTGAACCATCACTTCGAGCTAGACAATTGTATATTCCTTTAAATATATGGTTCACTCTTGCGGCTAAAATGGGGTTTCCTTTAGTCTCTCTACAATACGCAGAACTCAAAATTGAAATTACTATAAGACCAGTACAAGAATTATTTACTGTAAACCAAATATATTACCCAAATGATGTTGACCTAGAATATGCTGCAACAGGGGTTCCCATCCAACCTAATTTTAATGATAGTCGATACAGTTTTTACCGATTTCTACAATCTCCTCCAAGTGTAGATATATCCAATAGTGATGTGTATGAAAACAAACAAACCAATTGGAACGCAGACATACACTTATTATCGACATATGCATTTTTGACAGATGATGAAGTTAGATTATTTGCGTCGGAACCACAATCCTATCTTGTACGCCAATCTTATACCACCACTTATGAAAACGTGATAGGTTCAAAACGTGTTGATTTGAATAGTTTGGGGATGGTCTCTAACTGGATGTGGTTTTTTCAAAGAACAGATGTTAACGAGAGAAATCAGTGGTCTAATTATTCTAATTGGCCGTATGATTATATGCCTTCTTCTGTTATTTTTGCAAATGAAGATACTTGTAGTGGTATAACGAAAACCGACTCTTCTACTTTATATCCACCGTTCATTTTATGTTCTGATAATTATCTTCCATCATTATGGAATACTGGACCATTCACGCCGTTGAATACAAAAAATATTATGGGTACATGGGGGTTGTTATTAGACGGCAAATATCGCGAAGATACGCTACCCTATGGTGTATTAGATTATGTAGAAAAATACATAAGAACATCCGGTGCAGCACCAGAAGGAGTATATTGTTATAATTTTTCTTTACGCTGTGACCCATTTGATTTTCAGCCTAGCGGAGCGATGAATATGAGTAAATTTAGCACAATACAATTTGAAGTTACTACCATACAACCTACCCTGAACGCAAACGTACAATTCACCGCGATTTGCAACAGTTCTGGCGAAACGGTTGCCACACAAATGCCTCAATCTGGAATTTATAATTATCAATACAATATGGTGGTTATGGAAGAACGATATAACGTTTTAAAATTTCAAAATGGAATGGCTGGATTAGAATACGCGAGATAATATATTTACAAAAAACAGGTATTATGAGGTTGAGGAATAGATTGAGTTGTGAATTGTTTACTTAACTCCATAGATACCTTATAATTATTACTATAGGTATCTATTGCGTTATTTATTGCATAATTTGTCGGGATATGAGTTGCAAATCCATATGGATAGTCGGAAGTTGAAACACGGTGCATACTCGACATATTTTCTCTATCGGGATATATAAAAGAAGTTCTTTCTAAATATTGCATTATATAAGATGCAATTATAACCCACAATAAAAGCATAAATACTTTCTCTAGCATATTATAAGGTTGATATATTATATCGTCTATATATAAATGGCAGATGATAGTGTAGATGCAATTGATGATAAAAATAATACAGAAGATACTTCTTCCGATGATGCACCAGATTGGTCTGGATTTGCTGGTTCTATAATAGTCAATTTCATAATTTTTTTATTATTGATACTAATTGGAAGTAATTTTGTTTTTTTAGTCCATTTTAGTTCATTAGACTTAGTGTTTCCTACAGATATTAACAAATATTTGCCTAATAGCGCACCTGGAAACAAACCTCAGACTGGCGGAGGTAAGAAACAAAAAGGAGGTAACGCAAATTTTGTTTCATACGCGCAGAAATTATCCGGACAGTCTTTTGATTTACTTAAATCGTTGGGATACACAAATAAATTAAATGGATGGCCGTATTCGATGTATAAAAAATCAGCAGAAGAATTTAGTTTGCAAGAAGTTAAAAATTGGTTTGCATTAACCGAGGCAAATACCTATATAACCTATCGTAAAGTAATGCATATGATTTACACAGGTAGTAATAAAGACAAAGGGCTTCTGAAATCTGTTCCTGACCCCGGTTTATATATTATAGGTATAATCATACCCGCGGTATTGACCGGCTTAATCGTACCAGTAATGACGTTTCTAAGTACAATCTTTTTTAGTTTCACTTCTGAAAAAATGGGATGGGTATATACCCTATTAGGGTTTTTATTCGTTCTTTTACTAGGATATGTAAATGTTATTCTTCATCAATTGTCAGTTATGTTTAATGTTTTGATTTTACCTTTGATTATTAATTATCAAACCGTTTTTAATATAGCGAATCGTAATTCTAGATGGTTAAAAATGGTATTTGGAATTTTTATACTATTCTCTGCTTTTAGTAAATTAGATAATGCTACTGCAGGTGTAATGGCGGTAGCATATCTGTTATGGCTCATAAAAGAAATCTTTTTTTAATTTAAAGGTATTACGTGATAAGTGGTAATAGACATGGTAGAACAACAAGTATTTCGGTCAATTCAGTTAGATCCATCGAAATTTTATGGATTTGCCTTTTACAGTAATAAAAAAGGTACTTGGCCTAATGAAACATACTGGACCGAAGAACCAATTGAATATTTAGGGAGATGGATATCTTCTGATAGGTGGGGATCTCGTGATCAGAGTGGTGGTGCTGAAAATTTCGAGCATAAGCGTATTGTATATGATTACGAAGGCAAAACAAGTTTTGTTGAAATGTCCGAACAATAACTTTATCGGAATAATATATAATAATAGATATAAATATACAAGTTATTACTATATAAATTCCTTATAATATGACATATAAGGAAAATGATTTTACAACATGGCCAACCATTCCATATGTCAGCGTTTGCACCCCTACATTCAATCGTCGTTCATTTATCCCTATGTTAATAAAATGTTTTAATCATCAAACGTATCCAAAAGATAGAATCGAATGGATTATATTAGATGACGGTACCGATAAAATAAACGATTTGGTTTCAGACCATCCAAATGTGAAATATTTTTCTTACGATGAAAAAATGACGATTGGTGAAAAAAGAAACGTAATACATAAAAAACCCAAAGGAGATATTATCGTTTATATGAATGATGATGATTATTATCCACCAGAGAGAATTACACACTCCGTTTTCAAGTTATCCAATACACCAGGCGCGTTATGTGGAGGATCTAGTATTATGTATATGTTTTTTAAACACAATATGAAAATCTACAAAATAGGACCATATGGAGATAATCACGCCACCACAGCAACCTTCGCATTTAAAAAAGAATTGTTGAAAATTACTAACTACGAACCGAATGATGCTATGAGAGAAGAAAAATCTTTTTTGAAAAATTATACTTTACCTTTGGTGCAATTTGACCCCTTCAAAACTATACTAGTCTTTCCACACAAACATAATGCAGGTGATAAAACAACGCTTCTTGACTGTACGAACAATCCTAATGTAAAAGAAACCGGACTAAATATTGATTATTTTGTTAAAGATCCACACATTAAACAATTTTTTCTAAATGAAATCGATATTCTTCTCTCGAGTTACCCCGCAGGCAATATCCGTATGAAGCCTGATGTAGTAATGCAGATGCTTGACGTGGAAACGCAACGGAGAATGCGTGCAGAAAATCAACTTATGATCGGAAGCAATAGTCCTTATGTTATGTTTCAACCTGAAAATGGTGATCCTATGCGTATGACTATCGATGAATTACTTCAATTATTGCGCAAACAACAAAGCATGTTAAATCGTCAAATTACAGAAATAAATGGATTAATACAAGAAAACACACGTTTGAAAACTCTAATATCAGATTAATTATGTTATATTGTTTAACCACTTAAACATAAAATAGCTATCATATATACAACTACATAGCCTCCAGAAATGCCAAGCACGCCTTTCGACTATGATGAAGCCAGCTACGACCAGGATACGTTTTCGGAATCAAACAATCATTTTTATTTTCCTAAACGTAAACGACTATACTATCCTACCAAACTGCGTTGTCGTGTAGTAAATGCTAAAACCGGACACGTGTATCCATTTTGTCAGGGGTCGTTTGAAGAATTGCAATTGTACAAAGTTATTGATTCAACTGCTAAATGTGATGCAAATGGGTTTTTGCTTTCTCGGTCAGACCCTGTAAACAAAGACCCCAATTTTCTGTATTATGATAATCCAGTACAATTTATACGACACCAACGTATTGAGTCTTCTCAAGAAAAGTGGCAGGCACAGAAAGCTAAGTGGCAGGCACAGAAAGCTAAGTGGTACGCAAATAACCGTAGGATGTTCCCTCCAAATGGGGGATTTATAAAGTCTGAATGGGAATTGATTAAAGCAGAATAAATTGCTTATTTTATTATTTTAAACAAACACTAAAATAATAAAAGTATTTACATATCGTCATCCTCATCAATATCAATATGAATAGGATTTTTCGTATATTTATCTATATATCTATAGATACGGTTGATATCTAATTTGCATATGTCATATGTTTGGAACACCTCATAAATCTCGTCATCAGAATAAGAATTTCTCAACTCTAAAAAATACGAAAATACGTCTTTTTTATCCATGCTCAATTGTTGACATATATTTTGTATAAAAGTATTGTTGTTGTATTCTGTGCTATATTTGGTCAAAACCTTAGTGAAACGTATATCCGTTGGATTATATTTTGGTTTTTTTGTAAACGTTTCGTGATAAAGTTTGTTGGTATGGAACGTTTTTATAAGAGAACTTATTTCGTTAAATTGCCAAATTTGTTTTTGAAACGTGATACGGTCTATGTAGTCCGCAAAACATATGAGATTTAACGCCTTTTGATAAAATGGAAATGCCTTTTCAGGTGGTAACTTACTAAGAGGGTCCACAATATTTTCGTGCCATAACAACCCCACAATAGTTCGGTCCGTTTCATTTATAGTATGAATATGGTTCTCCATAGTTATTTTATTGTTTATTATTCTTTTTGTAATTTGTTTTGTATCTTCATTATACGATTTTTTTTTGAAAACTTTTGATATGATTTGATCGTTGAACTTTATATTATTTTCCTTATATAAATCTAATAATGCGGAAAATTTCCTCAAATCATTATTTATATACTCTTTTATATTGGATATAAAAGATGTATTAATGATTGGCATACTCGCTTTTATTAACTGTGTCATTTCTACATCTGTAGGTGGTTTTAATTCTACACTCGTACACACTTTCATTAACTCCTTTATTTTTTTGTCCATATGATAATTTCCAATACAAACGATTGGATTACACGTTGAATCTTCTAATTTTTGTTTTTTGGTCTTTTTTGGTCGGATTAACTTAATTAATGCATTTATTCCGCCTTTGTCTCCGTTATTCATACCATCGATCTCATCCATCAAGATTGCAATTGGTTTTACTTTTGATGTAAACATACTTAGTACATTTCTATCCGACATATTCTGCAAGGTGATATTTTCTATGATGCTTTTATTTCTAATATCTCCAGCGTCGTATTTTATAATATCATACCCTAATTCTTCCAATACATTTATGGTAAATAACGTTTTTCCTGTTCCTGGTGCGCCATATATGTATATACCACGCTTTTGAAGCGTATCTGTTTTGTTCGATTGAAAATCATCAAGTGCTTTTTTTATTTTTTGAACGCAACATTCTCTATTTAATATTTGATTAAAATTTATTTGTTCCATAAAGGGTGTTCTATGATGTGGATTTGTTTTTTTATGCCTTTTTAAACCTATAACTACAAAAAAATGACGGGTCTCTCATTTATTTACGACATTCTATAAATATAAACTTGTTTTTTTCGTATTATAATATTATAATGTCAAAAAGTCAGTCGACTTTTAGTGCTGGCAACGCAGGAGCATCCACATTTATTAACTTAAACGGAAATCTGGGCGGTGGTAATAAAAAACAAGGTCTTCCTCCGTCGATAGGTCGCATATCTGATCTTGAATACGGTAGAAGTTATGGGGCGGAAAGAAATGTAGTATTTAATATAAATCAAATAGGTGGTGTAGGTAGAGGAAAAAGCATGTTTCAATCAAATGCAGATGGTGTGTATATCCCTAACTCTAACATAGTTACTTCGTCTAATGTATTAGGTGAAACTATAGTTCCAACTATAGATGAACCTTTAGGTGAAACTGTAGACTCATCGTCCGACACATTTGTAGCAACTGATTTGAATATACAATCTGCAGTAGATGCATATATTGCTGGTGCACCTAGCAGTACGATGACTGTTTTTTTAAACGAGAATCCAGGAACAACCTCCGCAGAAGTAATGAATATTAGTAATTGGAGTACCTCTCAAGTAACCAGTATGACTGGTTTGTTCGACGGTAAAACTAGTTTTAATGCATATATAGGTAGTTGGGATGTGTCTGGTGTACTGGATATGAGTTATATGTTTCAGGATGCAACCTCATTTAATCAGGACATACGTGAGTGGACAATCTCAAGTGATATAACCGATATGAGTTATATGTTTCAGGGTGCAACCTCATTTATTCAGGATATACGTGTATGGACCGTTCTTGAATCCGGTGGTGAATATGTAGCTAATATTTCTAGTATGTTCCTGAACGCAACTCTTATGTTAAATGAATATAATAGAAATATGGTCCCTGACCCTACAGAACCGGGAACGCCCGGTAGTACTACAAATGCAGCCGGCTATGCATTTTTTAATGCTTCTGATATATACACGCCACCGACGACGAAATCGCTAAACCTAGCATTAAAATATATATACGACGGAGGGACAAGTTCGGGTGTAACTACAACTGATTTTAATAATCTAGCTGGGCAAGCTCAACCTTATTGTACGGTTGATGCGTTATATAATGTATCCACTTGGAACGTTAAATATATAACCGCCCTCCCATATGCTTTTTCTTATAATGCAGTGTTTGATGATATTACTAAATGGAATGTCTCTAATGTAACCAATATGTTTGGTATGTTTGAGGATGCACAACAATTTAATCAGGATATAAGTGTTTGGGATATGTCCAATGTGCTTGAAGTGAATTATATGTTTATGGGTGCATCTTCATTTAACTATAATCTAGATGCATGGAACCTAAAAATTACCGGTAGTAATATGCAAACTATGTTTATGGGTGCATCAAAATTTAATCAAGATATTAGTTGGGATATGTCTAGCGTAACGGATATGACTAGTATGTTTAATGGTGCAACAGCATTTAACGGGAATATAAGCAAATGGGATGTGTCTAGTGTAACGAATATGCCTTATATGTTTAATGGTGCATCAGCATTTAACGTGGATATAAGCAATTGGGATGTGTCTAGTATCACGAATATGAATAATATGTTTAATGGTGCAATTGCATTTAATCAGGATATAAGAAAGTGGAAGGTATCTGAAAGCGCAATGATCGGTAGTATGTTCAAAGGCGCAACTGAAATGATAAGAATATATGGTGACTATATTGATGCAAATGGAACCCCCCTCCCTGGATTTTTTACTGGTACATAGTTTGCACCATACCTAACAATATTATATTATTTAGATTAGTATACTCTAATGTTCTAAATAATATTTATCAATACTTTCTAGTTTGTCTACGTTTTCTCCTTTTATTTTTATTACTACGTTTTGGTGTCTTATTAGATTTACGTCTTTTTTTTGAACTGCGTCGTCTTCTGCCACCTGTCCCTGCAGCTGCGCGTTCTTCATCACCTCTTGTTAAATAATGATCTAAAAGATTCATATCTATTCCTGGGGGTCCTCGTCGGACAATAGGGGCAGACAAACGAGCTTCATGTGTACTAGGGGCAGGAGTAGTAGTGGCCACAGGAGGGACATAAAGAGGACCGCTCAGTGTAGTGGAGAATCTATCATATACCATCGTAGGATTTAATTCATCAAACAGTTGTCCGTTACTTCTTAAACCTGGTCTTCTACCCTTTTCTAGAATGGTCCTTACCGTATCTCTAAATCCTAATATTTCATAATAATCCCGTCCACGATCAAACAAACCTTATTTTGGTTCCGTCATACCTGACCAAGGATTATCTATTATGGTGTTTTTTTTACGAATTAATTCTTCTTGTGACAATGGTTCTCCTTGCAGTAGTCTTTGAGGCGGAGGTGGTACCATTATATATATAATATTCTATCTTCTATCTTCTTCTAGTTTGTTTACGTCTTTTATTCGCGTTTTTATTAGTTAGTATTGGTCTCTTATTAGGTTTAATATATTTACGTTTGCTTTGCTTACGTTTGCTTTGCTTACGTTTGCTTTGCTTACGTTTGCTTTGCTTATTTCTTTTTGTCTTGCTGCGTCTTCCACCAGAACTCCCTTGATTATCATTATCATCGTCATCTCGTCGTCTCTCTTCTTCTCTTTGTCGTTGTGCAACCAGGTCTAGTGTCGCCTGTATATCTTCTTCTCTTTGTCGCTGTCTAATATCATTATCATCGTCATCGTCATCGAGCGGATGGGCTAGCAAAGGATGACGATGACTATCATCACTATCGGAACCATCATTATAATAGTCATCCATAATACCTCCTCTTCCGATACTATCATCATCTCCATCGGATGCATCTTCTCCTGGAAGATATCCAGCAGCTGCTAAACTTTCTTGTATCTGCCGTTCTACTTCATCGTCTGCTGCAGCAGCAATTTGTCTTCCCTCTAAAGAGGACCCCTCTAAAGAGGACCCCTCCGAAAGTAAACGTCCTAAAATGCTAACATTATTAGGAGGTCCGTTATCTGCTAAATTAGATAGTCGCTCCTGTGGCGGTCTAGAGTGGACATCGTATCGTACTTCGGGATTGTCTATATCATATAGTTCACCACCTGGATGATTATTTCTGAATCCAGGTGTACATCCATTCTCAAGAATATTTCTTACCTGTCTTCTGAAATTTGCCAATCGGTAAAACATAGGACTGTTTGGTGGAAATTGGTCTGCTTTAACTTCTGTTGAACCTGAATATGGATTATGTATAATGATATCTCTTTTTTTTTCCTCTTCAGTTAACAACGGGGCAACCATATTATTATATAATACGCATATAAAAATATTATCTTCTCTGCTTACGTTTGTTCTGCTTACGTTTGCTCTGCTTACGTTTGCTCTGCTTACGTTTGCTTTGCTTATTATTTAAACGCGCTCGTTTAGACCGCTTATACCTTCTTCTACCACCAGCATATCTCCACCGGCTATTTGCGCTAAGAAGCGCCCAAGGAGGAATATTTTGCACCTGTACATCGACATACGGATTCGCTTCTTTAAATGATATAGCATCATCAGTAAACATAATCAATTCATTAAAATCGAGCGGGTGGTGGTCATCTTTGAAAAAAGGAATGCTATTTGGATTTGCTCGTCTAAAACCATTCACATCAAATACTCCTTGATTAATACTGTCTGCAACGGTTTGTTTTATTTGTCTCTTTTCATCATTTGTCATTCTTTCTAGGTGTTGTAGAGGAAACGCTACAGACATTATACAATATATGTATATAATAATTCTAAGAAGGCGATGTTGCATTAGAAGAACACGCATTAGCATTATTCGTTACACCATCCCAAGTAAGATTGCATTTTTTTGCCCACTGACTTTTTCTACAAAGTCCATCAGTGCCCGTCCAAAAAGAACCTGAAAAGTCCATCGTAGTAGCACAACTTGAATCGCCTAAATTCGATTGGCTATTTACACAATTGGACGCATCACCATCGGACATATCTTTCCAATAATCAGGACAATCTGAAACTACCGGTGGATATTGTTTGTTATACTTGCTGCTATAGAGAGAATATCCTATAAATACTAAACAAATGATTAATATAACAATCGCTATTGTCATTGTTATTTGCTGAAAACTGGCCATCTTATATATGTTATATACCTATAATTTTTTCTATCAACTAATTATAATGACTAGTAAAGAACCAAACGGTAGAGTCAATATTATGACTCCTAATACTAACGTGCTATTTTCTATGCAAGACAAAATACCAACGAAGGCTGTCGGGACTGAATTTAGAGATGCTATGACAGGAAACTGGTATAATACAAGTTTATCTGATGGGTTTTTCTCTTCCGCGAATATTCAAGCACTTCAAAATGGATTACGCGCAGGAGTATATAAAAGATCAAACGGACAATACTTAATCAGCGAACAAAACCCAGACGAATTAAAAATAATAATGAGAGGCATCTTCTTGCAAAATTCAAAAAATTTACCTACTAACATTCCATGCCAGATAGCGGACTTAAATAATTTAGTATTAAGTTATGCGGTAGGTCAAGTATACGGAGAAGCAGAAGGGTATATGAAGTACCAATATGACGCAAGTAATATGTATGAACCTATATCTAGACCAGTTCTATCCTATTCTAATGATAAACAACTGGAATTAAAAAAATGGTTTTAATTGTATACAAATGTTAATAATTAATAGTAGAATATTATTATTTATTTACTTTTAATTTTTTAGGTTTTTTCTTTTGAGGTACATCACTCATAGTGAGCTCACGATGTTGTTTGTACTTATTATAGGCAATTTGCAATTCATCCAGTTCTCGAAACCACATTTCTGTTTCTGTAGTGGTATTAAGGGTAGCCAACTCATCTGTTTTCTTATTTTTTTCAGTCAATAATTTACTCACGTTTTCTTCTGTTACAGAGTTCATAGGCAGTTTCACTAAATATCCATAGGTATCATCCTCTTCTAGCTTATCATATCCGCGTTCATCTAACAGTTCTACTACTTTAGCATTCGTTTTACCTCGCAAGTCGACTATACCCGATAACGTTTCTGTAATGAATTTAGCTTTATTGGTTAGTCGAATGGCTTGTGTTTCTAACTCTTTCAACAAATAATTTTTCCTTTCTACATATACTCTCTTTCTTACACTAATATAGTAATCCATAATATCTTGCGGGGTATCGAACTTCCTCAATTTCTCCGTTTCGTCAAACATATGCATATTAGTGATGGTTTGTGTTGTGTACAGTCTCAATAGTTTTTCCAGTCCATTACACGTATTCTCTTCGGTCTTAGACAATAACATTTGAATGTCTGATGCACGATTGAACGTGATGACAATATCTATTAATTTGTCGGTGCACATATCCACATACTGATTAATCATTCCATCACTTTTTTTCTTACCACCATTCTCTATCATTAATTTTTCTAAAAACTCTTTATAATCATCGGTCCACGTCCCTACAGGCAATTCTGTAATATGGACTGTATTGGATTGAACTGTGTATTTGCCTTTAATAATATATTTTTGTGGTGCTATCTGTTCGATAGCACCTTTAAATCCTTCATAATAAGGGTCAAGTGTAATATGTGTTGCGTCTTCTCCTCGTAGTATACATTTAATGTATTCTATAATTTGTGTTGGATTGAATGAAGGAATATCCGTACTAAAACCGGTACCAATACCTTTTGAACCATTCACCAATAACATCGGTATAATGGGCGCATACCAATCTGGTTCAACCATCGTGCCATCGTCGTCTAAATAATTCAACACATAATCGTCCGCAGGATTAAATAGAATACGCGTAATAGGATTAAGAACTGTGTATATATACCTTTCACTTGCAGAATCAGAACCACCTTGTAATCGAGTACCGAATTGGCCGTTCGGCAAAAGCAAATTGATATTGTTTGAACCTACATAGTCTTGAGCCATACCGACAATAGCTCCGTTCAAACTTGCTTCACCGTGATGATAAGAACCGTGTTCTGATACGTATCCTGAAAATTGTGCGACTTTAATCTCACTTGTTAAATTTCTCTTGAATGTAGCATACAAAATCTTTCTCAAACTGGTTTTCAAACCATCCATAATATTTGGGATTGACCTTTCACAGTCATACTTTGAGAAATGGACCATTTCTTTTCCAATAAATTCTTTGTATGGCACCGTTACAAGAGACGTATCCATGAAATCATCTCTGTTATATTGTTCCAACCAAGTTTTTCGGTCAGGAGCTCTCTTCTTGTTAAATACCATATCAATCGCGTCGCAACAATCCTCGCCAGTACAAGTAAACATTACTATTTTTTGATGTTCAAAATATTCTTTGAACTCTTTGGCTGTAGAAGTGCCAAGACCCTTGTAATATTTTATTTTCCATCCTTTAGAATCGTTTTCCTCTTTCCACACATCATATTCTCCTTCGTTGTAAAACATCAATTCTGTAGTTCCACGTTTTGCTTTTAAAATTGGAGTGTTCATAAATCCAATAAAATTCGGCATCACGATAAGAGACCTCCATTCTGTGTCAAACATATTAATACATAATCCCTTGATGTGGGTTCCATCCAGGTCTTGATCCGTAATAAACAACACCCTTCCATATCTTAATTTATTTTTATTTTCTTCTGTGTATGTTTTTCCTGTTTCAAGACCTAAAATTTGTTTGATTTCACTAATTTCTTTATTGTCTCCAACACTTTTACTAGAAGCACCACGAATATTCATCAACTTACCTTTCAAAGGATATACGCCGTACGTTCGTCTATCTTCTTTTGATAGACCCGAAACCACACCAGCTTTTGCTGAATCTCCCTCTACAAGGAGAAGAGTACATTCAGTACTTTTAATAGTACCTGCATCGTTGGCATCTACTAATTTCGGAATACCCCTGATATTTTTTGTTTTGGTTCCATCCGTTTTTTTTGCAGCTTTTGTTTCTTTTACTTCAGTCAGAGAACATGCTG
>Ga0307983_1000761_pt1 | contig 15462 bp, 18 predicted proteins | sample OrgLakmetagen991_FD_201845 | JGI IMG/M metagenome (GOLD analysis project Ga0307983, IMG submission 201845) | Saline water microbial communities from Organic Lake, Antarctica - #991 | ecosystem: Environmental > Aquatic > Non-marine Saline and Alkaline > Saline | place: Antarctica: Organic Lake...
GCACTGACGTTTAAGGCACTGACGTTTAAGGCACTGACGTTTAAGGCACTGACGTTTAAGGCACTAACGTTTAAGGCACTGACGTTTAAGGCACTGACAAAGAGATTCTAATTAGAATAATTCATTAGATATTTAATATCTAATGAATATTTAATCTACGCGCTTATCTAGATATGTTTTTAAAATTTGGTTTGCTAGATCGGTTGGTATATGATCAAAACAGATCATTTGTTGATTATGTTGATACTTTGCTAGACGATCTGGATGATCAGCAATTAGTTTTTGAAATATTTTACGTGTCGGATCAGTGGCAATATCATAACTTGTTTTTGGACCACATCCAGCATAAACTTTTGATATATTATCTGATTTATCACCTACAATAATTTTAATTTCTAAATATTCTTGTGGACTGACAATCATTTTGGTTTTTTTATCAAGTTTGATTTCTAGTGGTATATCCTCTAATTTAGGAGGTTTAACTAATCGTGTTTTATTATTAACCAATTGCAATAGATCTGAATCTCCACTAATAATAACAACTTTATTTTTAGAATTAGTATTTTCATATTTTGTGGCCACCGCAATAAGATCATCGGCTTCAGCATTATCTACACTAAATAATTTATCATTTGGAACTAGATGAGTGAATACGTATTCAAAAAATGCACCAATTCCTGGTGTACCTTGTCTTCCATCTTTATAATCAGGTGCCATTGGCATTCTCCATATGGTAGATCTAGGTGCGTCCTTAAACCAGTATACTTCATCTGCTTTAAATTTTTTTACAATTTTAGATACTAGATCATTAAAATGTTTAATAAATTTCTCTAGGAATAATTCATTATCTACATTGCAATCAGCTTCGTCGCCTGTTTTAGTATGTTGACAATACCAAACTTTAGTTGCATGGTAGCGATAAAAAGTAAAAAATGAAGCGTCAATAAAGACTAGATTTTTAGGAGGATTATCAGTTAAATCTTTTTCTTTATTATCATCAAGAACTAATTTTTTTCTTTTAAGTTTTAATGGTTGACTGATAGTAATTATTTTTTTACTAGGAATAGACATTTACTATATAAATGTCTAATATCTAAATGCTTTTAAGTTAAAAGTTTTAATCAAAATTTTCTTGGATAATGCATTTATCTCCAAAACGCCGGCTATATCTTGCGGTTCCTTCATCAATTCTAGTTTTATGTTCGTTAACTTTTTTTTTCTCTTTTTTGGACTCATTATTAGATTTTTTACGAGAGTCTGTTTTAGATGATGTGACTTGTAACTTCTTATTGGATTCTTGTTTTTTATTTGATTGATCATTTTCTTCAACTTGTGTATCAGCTAATTTATCCCAAAATGATGATTCTCTAGATTTAGGTAAATTTACAATTTTACTTTTGGTAAAGTGCTCAGTTAATTCATCTTTATTAGGAGAATAACTTATTTCCTCTTCTTTTTGCTCATATGATTTAGCTTGTGATTTTTGTTCATAATTTCTTGAATTTTTTCTTGAATTTTTTCTTGAATTTTTTCTTGAATTTTTTCTTGAATCTTTTCTTGAATTTTTTCTTGAATTTTTTCTTGAATTTTTTCTTGAATTGTTGTTATGTATTTGTCCACCAGATTGTTTTTGAAAATCTTCTTTTTCGAAGCGTTCAAGTTGATTTTTAGTCAACCTTTCTGATGGTTGACGATATTTAATATTTCCTGATGGTAAATTGTAGTGAAGAGATTGGTGCTCATCTGTATCATCAGTTAATTGAGATAGAAGAGTTTGATAAAATCTAGTTAAGTTTTCTTCTGAGTTCAAAATATGATTTCTAACATAATCCATAACTTTTTCATCATGCAATCGATATAGATCAAGAATTTTATGGTAATCTGGATCTTCTGGCATGGGTAAATTATCTTTAGTACATTTCTCTCTAAGGGCATAACGTAAATCGCTATTTGCTTTTGGAGCTGTATGAAATAGAACAAGTGAGAATACCTGATCCCTAAATTTCTCCGGAGGAATAGTGCTGAACTGGTTTCCCATAGGTATATAAGTACTTTTTTTTATATTATTCTCAATTTTAACTAAGCATAAAAAGAACTCTTAATCCTAGAAATATATAATGCCAAAATTAAGTCTAAAAAAAAAATTAGATAGTTCTAAATCGGATGAACCACAAACATTTTCACTAATTAGACAAACAATTGAAGAAGCTTCAAACACTCTAGAAGTTCCAAAATCCTCCAATAAGTCAAAAACAATCAAATCTACAAAAGTCTATAATGAACCAAAAACTACAAAAGCTACAAAAGATACAAAAGTTACAAAAGTTACAAAAGCTACAAAAGACACAAAAGCTACAAAAGATACAAAAGCTACAAAAGCTACAAAAGCTAAAACAGAAAAAACAAATATTAAAAAATTAGTAGTACAAATTACAGACTTTTCAGAAGAAGAATATGGGGATACAGAAGCAACAGAAGTATCAGAAGCATCAGAAGCTTCAGAGGCTACAGAGGCTACAGAGGCTACAGAGGCTACAGAGGCTACAGAGGCTACAGAGGCTACAGAGGCTACAGAGGCTACTGAAGCTACAGAGACTATCAAATTAACTAGAGGTAAAAAATTAGATAATAGTTCTAAACAAGCTAAAAAACTATCTGATAAATTAGAAACTCCTGCGAGTCGTCAAAGAAAATCGGCGTCTGGTAATGAAAAAGTTTTTAGTTTAGTTGGTAATCAAGATAGTAGAAATCAAGAATTACCTGTTCGTCAAAGCACTTGTATTGTTTGTTTAAAAATAAATAAGACACTTTTTGGTCAAATTTTTCAAAAACCTAGTGGAAGTAGAGATGTAGTTTCTGAAAACTATGGTAATAAATCATCATCAAAAGGAAATATGTTTTCAAATATTAATGAAAGTGTGAGTAATATGTCAGCAGAAATGCAAATGGAACTTTCACAGGATAAAGCATTAGATATTCCTGAAATCTATTCAATTTCTGTTTGAATAGAAAGATTAATCAACATGCTTTAAGTGATAAAAAGATTCATTTGATTTTAAGTAGTTTCAAAAATAAAACATGGCCTAGCTCATCTCCATATAATTGCTGGTATTGCGACGAAGCTTTCGATAATGCACCGGTAGGTATTCCAACAGTCGCCATGTCCGATTCATATGAAGATACTTATTACTTGGCAGGAAACTATTGTAGTTTTAATTGTGCTGCTAAAGATCTGTTTACTAGCCCACCTGATTCTGATAGTCAATTGTGGACTATTTATGAAATTATGAATTTTATTTATAATGAGATTAATGATTCAGAAGAGTATGAGAAAATTAAACTTGCACCTGATCGTAAATCTATGAAGAAACTGGGTGGTCCTTTGACAGTTGAAGAGTTTCGCCAAAATTTCTTAACTAATATTAATTATCAATTATTTAAGAGTCCTTTAATTCCTGCCTTATATCATATTCAAGAAAATGTAGATTTAACTAGATTAATTAGACAACGACGTAAAAATATCGGATAAATTTTGATATAGAAATAAATCTTATTATACTTCTTATAGATGGATCCACAACTTTCTGGAGCATTGATAAAAATAGTTGCTTCTGATTATCCAGTTGTTAAACGAACTAGAAAATTATTAGAAGATGAATCAAGTCGTGGGAATATTGGGTCTAGTTTTATTACACAATCTTTTGAAAAAGAAACAGAGTTTCTTTTTTCAGCCATCATTCATTCAAAATACGAAACAATTGATAATATGTGGTTAATTATTAATATTCCAGATTATCAAAGTTACGATTTTGAATCTATCTTTGACTTGATAGAATCAATTGAATTAAGTACTGATACAATATTGGATAGAATATCTGGAAAATTAATTGAAACACAACTTTTACTAAATGATCCAATCGCATATAAAACATATAGCCATGGCCATGACGGTCAAATCAGAATACCAATACCATTCGGAGGTCAAATGGAAAAGTTAAATATGATACACCCTATATGTTTGAATGATGTTATAACAAATACAAAATACAAAATAACAGTTACTTTATCAGATCCTTCCAAATGGCCATTAAAAATGATTAAGAATTTAAATTCTTATCATTCAGATACCAATAATTTAATATCTATTTTACCAAAATATATAATTGATCAGCATATAGCATCTTATATGAAAATAGAATTTGCGGGTAAACTTGAATTACTTAGCAAACAAATTTTTCTTGATACTCCTAAACGCAGGGTTCTGGCACAAGATGGTTTTCATAGTGAGATATTGCATTCTCAATTACATGAATATACTATGATAGATGGGTGTGTTGATGAAACTAGAATACCAAATTGGAGTGGTATACCTAAAAAGATTATTATTAAAGTCGAGGCAAATGATGGTAAAGAATCTTTTCAATTTGAGGATTTAGATAGAATTGATATTTATGCTAATGGTCATCATATGGATAAAACAACACCAATGATTACACAAATTAATCATATAGAAGAAAAATTAAATATTGTGTCAGATACTATTCCTATTTATACAATATTGTATGGAGACGAAGAAATATTTTCTTTTGATAGAATTGATTATATCTCATTTAAATTATTAAGTAATAAATCTAATTTATCAGGTAAAGTATTTGTATGGATTATGACAAAAAAAGTTATTGTAGGAAAAAATAGCCAAATATATATAGATCCTCTACAGTAAAAATAGTAACGTAAAAATAAAAAATAGTAACATAAAAATAGTAATTATAATATAATATAATTACTATGAATACTACTGGAATGCTAATAAAACAAGTTGCTGTAAATAAAATTTGTGCTCAACGTAAAGAAAAATTATTAGAAGATCCTAATTCACGTGGGAGAGTTTCAACAAACTTTGTTGAGATGCCTTTAGTAATAGAAAATAAAGAAATCACAGAAGAAACGTATTTGTTTAGCTAATGATAATAGGCCTAAATGAATATTTTTATCATTGATTATCATTATTTCCAAAGTAAATGATAATCAAGCTTTTGGCTTTTTATGAGGGAGTTCCTCTGGTAATTGAATATTAAGTTTATTCATAAACTCCATTAACATATCAACCTTTTCTTTCATTTCATTGCAAGTTTCTCTTAAATGTCGATTTTCTTCTTCAATGGTTTTTTCGAGTAGGTCACATAATGTTTTATATAAATATACAACATTACTATGGTGGTGGTTGTTTTCAGATTTTTTAACTTTGACAAGATGATAAGCCGAATTTCCTTCTAAATCACATATGTCTGCTTTACAGCCCATAGAAAGTAATGTCTGTAAGACCCAAATTTCATGACAATTTTCTTTTTCATTTCCAGAACATTGACACTTGATATGATAATTAGGAACATGTATTCTATTAACGATCGATTTGATTAAACTAAGAAAAACAGTATTTCCGGAAACACTATGAACATAATTAATATTACACCCATGGTTAATTAACCATTCAATATTGACTTTAAATGATTGATCTGGTTGTCCACAATCTTTCATGTAATCCAAACTAAGATTCTCTAAAATCTGATGCAATATGTCTAAGATTGATATTTTATCAGTTTCGATCGTCTTGATAAGACGATCGAAAATATAATCTAAAATATCACGTTCCATATGATTCAGTAAAGCATTTACCAAATCTTTCTGATAAGGAGATTGTTCAACTATTCTTTCATCAGTCGTATCAGTATCCATTGGTATTCAAAAGGTAGATATTGATAAATTGTGTATAAAGCATAAACAATCATATTGAATCAAATTTTTGTCTAATTGGATCCTACCATGGTAGCATCCATAGCAAGCATAAGTCACCAATTATTAGAAAATTCACCAATTATCGTCAACAATTTAATGTCTAAAATATCCCTTCTAATAGAGCATGAAAAAATTGATTATATTTTTTCGACACGAAGATTTTGGTTACCCAAACCTCTGTGATGTAGTGAAGATGGCAACATGTCAACCTTTCACGTTGATACCCCGGGTTCGAGTCCCGGCAGGGGTGGGTTACCTCAACACTTTGATAAAGAGTATTTATAACATTTTATAATTACTCTTTAGTTTAGAAATATCTTTGCTAAGAAATATATAAATTATGTTTTCTACTAGTCCTCCTGCAAATTTATTTGCTAAAGAAGAATCAAAAAAATCCACTCATTATACTGATCTTCAGGCAATGTTAAAAGATTTACATATGATTCTAAATGAGAATGATTATTCTCAAGAGTTTGGAATTCATCTTGAATGTGCTAAAGATAAATATCGCTTCATCATGTCACAAGGAGATCCTGATTCCTGGAATCAATACGATTATCCTTCAACAACAACAAAAGCTTTAAAAAACATCATTATTGATGATGATGAAATTGGTAACAATAAAATTGGTAGCAATCAAGATGTTGGAACATATCAATCATATGAACATCTTTTTGAAGACCTAGAAAATATCCAGGAATCTATTTATGATATGTTTCCTAATGATATATTTAATGTGAATGAAGAAGACTTTCCAGACGAAGATTCGAATAAAACAACCCATCAATTAAATGTCGTATATACTATCCGTTCAAATGGTGGAGAACCCTCCATTTGGATCACTATTGAAAGATTCAGAACGTATGGTTTGTGTAAATCCAAACCATATAATCAATATTCTAATTTATTATATACATTTTTAAGCACATTGACTGAATCAATGGCATTAATCCCTTTTGCTTATGTTGTTTCAAGATTATATTTTAGTTCAGATGATGATATTGAAACACAAACACTTTAATTTTACTTTTAATTTTATTTACAAAGTAAAATTGAACAATTAAAAATCTTGTAGTTATGATTTCAAAATAATTCTATCTATTTTGAAATTCCCTGCCCAGGAACCAAACCATTGTTAGTAAAGTATTCCTCCATTTGTTGTGGAATTTCTCCAAGAACTTGAGCAGCTAAACCAGCCTCATTTCCAGCAAACTTCTCAAATGGCACAAACTGAGTGATATCACGTTCAGATTTAACACTTTGGTTATCAGGATCAACTAAAGGACCTGTATCACCATCCAGAAAATCTAGTTTGTCCCAATCACTTTGACTACCTGAACCGACACCAATAAAGACATAAGACATAGGAAGTTTTGATGAGCTAATGATTTCGCGTGTAGTCGGTCCCATATCAGTAAAATCCCCATCTGTTAAAACTAAAGCTACCGTATAGCGCTGTGTAGTTGGACCACCATTAGAAGCAAAATTTTGGGCCATTTGGCAAATAGGTTGTCCTAAAGTAGGTCCATACATACGAATATTTTGACAAGACTTATAATAAGCTTTTTGAAATCCGGCAAACCCTGAAACTTCAGGAGATTTGGCGTCATAATCAAGTGGAAAACAAGGGTTCATTGTCTTCTGACCAGGGAGTTTAGCTCCATAACCGAAAGCCGGAACTTTTCCGTCTGTATCGTATTGATTGATAACATTATAAATCGCCTTAGTAGCACGAAGATAAGCATTATTTGGACTATCATAATGTAATGAATCAGGAGAATGAACATCATCTCCATTTGACTGTGTAAAATCGATAAAAACGATAAAATTAAGTTCTGTGCCAGCACGAATATATTCCATCCAGCTATGAGTTTGGCGCATTTCATATTCAAAAGAAAGTGTACCCGCAGGCTTAGGTTTCTTTGATTGCTTATCGGTTAAGGCGAGTGAAAAAGTGTGCTTACCACCTTTATGAAGCTGTTGAAGATTAAACTGTGATTCACACATATAATCATCTGCCGTATTATCGTCCTCATCATAAATTTCGACATAAATCGGATCAAAAGCGTTTCCCTTGCAAATGGTGTCAACCTTGACCTCTTCACGTTCCCATGTAGGGTTTTTAGTGCCTTTAATAGTAGGTAAACGATGAGTTTCTACCATTTTACCGCCTTCAATCTGACGTTTAAACATGACATATGGATCTGAAGACATGCCAAGTTTATCTTTACCTGGAAGGTTTTGACCTTTAACTGTCCAAATCAAAACATCTTTGTTATCTGAAACCTCTTCAGCATTTAAAGTAATTTTAGCTTTTTTACTTTCTGTGCCATCTTTATCTATAAGGGGAAGAGTAATATTAGTTTGACGGGCGAGTGATGCTAAATTGAATTCTATTTGACCTAGCAACTCAGAAACTTTGTGGTTATCAACATCATGGACTCTAATTCTCATAGGTTGGATAGATCCAAAAGCTAAATCGGCAAATAAGGAGGTCTCAAATTTAACATCATGTTTGTCCTTTACCTCTTCTGTTCGACTAATTTCAGTCCAATCACCAGCTCTTTTTTCGTACAATAAGACGATCGGATCAGGAGCAGACATCAAATCACCACCATGAATGTGATTAACTTCCACCCTAATTTCAATTTTAGTGTGAGTAGAAGTCATTTTTGTATTTTTGTATGTATTTATGTAGTTATTTGTTTTTGATTGATAGAACCTGTCAGATTGTTAGTGTTGATTAGAATATTAAGGAAACTCAATCAAAAATTTCAAATAAAAAATATATAACATTTTTACCAAAGAAAGCTTAATAGGCTTGAATACTTGTTTCTTTTTTTATATCACTTAGATTGATCTTGACCAACTTACAATTAGTATTAATTTCTTTAGATAATTGGTCATCTATTTTGATCAATATCTTTGGAGGAAAATTAAATTTAACAGATTTTCTTATATACCATCCGTCAAGTAAAATAGGAAATTCTATTAAAAGGTCATTTTTAGTAGTGAATAGACTAATTTTTTTTTCTTTTAAGATTGATTTTCGATAAGTCTGATTACGAACAAAAAATTCAAGAGAAGTCATTTGCGTAGAGTTAATAAGTAAAAAAATATAATCAAATTTACTACCAGATCCAAAGGGTAAATTATTCTAAAAAAGTTGTATTATGATCAGCATTGTCTTCTTCTTCTATCTCAGTAATAAGCTTATCAATACACTCAATCATCTTAGTAATACTATACTTCTGTTGGCGTCTAATACGTTCTTCTATGATTGGGTCTTGAATATAATCATAGTGGTGATACCATAATCTTTTATATTTGTTGTATACCTCAAAAACTTCTGTAATGTCCCCATTGATACAAGCAATTGGAAGATCTTTATAATTGAATATCTTCGTCATTTCATCATATTCAATTTCGTTTATTTTATAGAGTTGACGAAGTTCGTGCACAATATCAAATAAATTGAATAAAAGATAGTTCATAAAAGATCAATTTATATAATCCACAAGTTTTACTATCAATTTTTTGTTAAAAAAAAATACGTTTTTCCTGATTAAAAAAAATCTCAAAAAATCTTATATAAAAATAAATTGATTTAAGATTATACAAAATGCCTTTAAACTTCGATTATGAAAACATATTAGCAGCCATTCTCAGAGTAAATGTAGATTTCTTTCAACATCTCGATACAACCACTTGGTGTAATCTTCGCCAAGTATCAAAAAAGATTCATGAAGCATCCAAAGAAGGTATTATGGGTTTACTCCTACCACACCAAATTGTGCATTATCATGAAATTCGTTACAAATTATTCAAATATCATCGTATGGTCGATACCTCTATGATGGGGTGTGGTAAAACTTATATTAGTTGTGCCTTAGCAAAGGATTTAAATGTAAGTTTAACTGTATTCGCACCTGCACAAACTTTAACCAATTGGAAAAATGCCTGTAAACATTTCAATATTCCAGAATCCCGTTTAAGATTTCATTCCTACAGTGAATTCCAATGTAAAAAGAAACCATTTCTAGAAAAACTAGAGCATATTTCGATGGCTGAGTCACCAGAAGAAAAATCTACGATGTATCGTGCTTCTGATGAATGGTTAGATAGGGTTAAACAAGGAACTATGCTTGTTCTAGATGAGTCTCATTGGTTAAAGAATATTAGCGTGCGTTCACGTATTGCTATTATTCTATCACGTTCTCTTTTACAAGACGCTTATCAGAGAAGTTATTTAATGTGTTTATCTGCTACACCATTTGACAAAAAAGAACATTCAATTCGTTTGTGTCGTGTATTAGGTATTATCCAGCAAGAAAACTTGGCACATCAAGATTTTCAGTTACGTAGATTGGTTTATGATGGACTTCAAGATTTGATAGATTATTGTCAAATTCTAGAGGGTAAAGTTCTTGATCCCCCAAACCAATATTATTATGGAACTAAACAATCAACTAATTTGGCTTACGATTATATACTTAAATATATTAAACCACGTATGTTTCGTTCAATGCCTAAAGTTGAACATTCATTCAGCACAGATACCAAGAATTTATTTTGTCATTTACAGGGACAAAATCTAAAAGTTGTCACTGAAGGTGTCAATTTACTTAGACGTGCTTTAGCTGCCTTTCATATGGGTGGTGCTATTGGAACAGCGGGTGCCCTATCTTCAGTTACTAAAGGTTTGTCAGCAATTGAGCGTGGTAAAGCTCAAACTTTTGTTAGAATGGCTAAATCAATTTTACTAAGTAATCCAAAAGCCAAAGTAATAATTATGCTTAATTATTTAGATTCAATTAATAGTATATTTGATGATCTGAAAGATTTTAATCCCTTAAACATTCAAGGAAAAACGAGTAAAAAAAATAGATTTGATAGAATTAGTAAATTTCAGGAAAAAAGTTCAGAACACCGTGTTCTAATATCAAATTTAAGTATTTTGGCTCAGGGTGTTGATCTAGATGATAAATTTGGAGAATATCCTAGATATATGTTAATTAGTCCATCATATCATGTGATAAATCTTCATCAGGCAACTGGTCGTGTTCTTAGAACAAATACAAAATCTAAAGCAATTATTCGTTTTCTATATATTAATCAAGTTAAAGCAGAAATGGCCTTACTTCATAAACTAGCACAAAAGTCAAATACAATTCGAACGGGATTGAATTACAAAGTAATGCTTCCAGGAGATTATACTCAAATTACTGAAGAAACACCATTAGTAGATTCCAAACAAATAATGCAAAAATTACTAGGATCCACTGTCTAATTTATATTGATTTTCGGTCATTGATTAATAATCAACTTTGTGCCATTTTCTGAAAATAAAAGCAATTTTGTTTATTCTATAAACAAAATCAATTATGTTTCAAAATTTATTAAATATTTTATCCAATCTATAAATTTTGTTTGTTCTGTTTGATTAGTAAAAAATATCCAATCAACTTCTGGTATTTGTTTAGCTTTTTTAAGTAAATTAATCGCATCAGTGATCATTCCAGAAGAATCATCGATTCTATCATTAGCTTCTTGAATTTTTGGCACTAAATAAATGATCATACCCCCTATTAAGATAATTGTTAGTACATTTAATAATAAATTGCATAGTAATATAAATTTAAAACTTTTGAAAGAATTACGTGGAGGTGTATCCATTTGTTTGACTTAAGAAAAAATCAAATTTTATCATACGACGATAATTTTAAATTATTATTTATCTATAATTATTTAATTATAGAAATTATGGTGTTTTAATGTAAGACTTTTTGAGTTTTAAGTATTTATTTGTTATTGGAGAACATAAGACACAAATAGCAGTATTTCTACCAATATATCCATCCAAACTATTATCATTTTGATGACCATTTCCTGCAAATGACCATGGATCCCAAGCATTAACAAAGAGAGTATCTTTTATATCTATATATTGAATATTGTCTGGGAAATAGCCGATATCAATTATTTTATTATTTTTGATCTTGAATAGTGATTTTAATTGTGATTTTGTAAACATTTTTTCAAGGGTTTTTAAAACAATTGAATTTTCAGCACCCATAAAGACGGTTTTAATATTTTTAATAGATTTATTCTTGTTGATAAAATTAAAAAATGCTTTACTCCACACATTTGACTGAAAATCGTCTATTCCAGATAATTCTTCTTTTTCATCTTGATATAAATGTGCGAAATTATTAGCACCAACTAAAGACATGACTACTGTTTTTAATTTATTATCTTTGGCACATTGATAAATTTTAGGAAAAATAGAATATTGATATATTTGTTCTATATATTTTGTATTTTTTTCATTTTTGATGAAAAATTTATAATCTGGTTGGCTAACTGTATCAAATGCTAAACCAATCGAATTAATTATATGAACATGTGTTTTGGTGTTATTCACAGGTGTTTGACAGTAAATAGCAATATTAGGTGCTGGAGTTTTATGCTTATCATAATATTCACCATAATATCCTGTTTTCCAACCAAATTCACTTTTCATCTTATCTTGATCATAAAACCGTTTCATAGCAATATTAACAGGCTCTCTTTGTGAAACAATTATTTTAATTGTTTCAATATCAATATCTGGACTATCATCGTAATATACTTTAACCTTTTTACCTAATTTACTATAATTTTTATCAAAAGTATCAATAGACCAAGTTGGAAATTCATAACCTGGAAAATAAATGGTTTGTAGAGTTTTCATCGTATTTTTTATAGACTTTGAGTTTGACATAGCAATATAATAAATCTATAGAAAATTTTTATTATTGACAATATAATTTTGTCTAATCTCAAATTGTTCAACCCATTTTCGTTTGTTCCACCTTCTATTTTTCTATGACTAATTAAAGTCTTGTTGTAATTTTTAAGAAATTTTGATTTCTTTGTTAAAAATATTATAATTTATATTATATATAAATCATAATGTCAACTACTAGTAAATCTACCAATGTAGATGATTTTTTCAAATATGTCAGAAAGAATTCAGAACAACATGATTCAAATAAGTCTGAAAAGACTCAATATTTTGGTAAACAGGGTGAAAAGATTTTAGATCTTCGTAAGCAAGGTGAGTATGGAGCAAAGAAATTTATTAAACCTTGACGAACAGGAACTAAAAGCCAACAACAAATTGCTCCAAAAGGGCAAAACAAAGGCTTTAGAGGTAAAACAAAGTCAAAGAAATGATAAATTATTTCTTTTTAGATATTAATGTGAAGTATTTTAATTAAATGCAAAGCGAGTTAAAGAACTGACGATATATCTTGTTAAAAAATCTCTATAAAAATATTGATAAATCCAATTAGTTGGATTTATCAAACATACTTAAATTCATGAATAATACATAACTGATTGGTAGATTTTGTTGGGATCATATTTTTCCAAATATTCAGTTCCACTATATCCACATTTTATTTTCAAATAACCGTCACCAGTAACTGACACGGCTTTTGGTTTCTTAAGATCTTTTGGCACCTTAGGATTCTTTAGATCGCTTGTATTATCTGTTGTAGGTATAATCGGCCTATCAGTGCTTCCAGATTCTAACATACCCTTTGTTAAATAACTATTTTGTCTATCGACCTCAAGTTTCTGTAATCGTGGTTTACCACTTGCTTTGATGAATGAGTGAACAATAAAAAAATGATATGTTCCTCCATGCATAATATTGGTTGTTGCTACAAGAATATCATTAATGTTTAATATTGTGTCTAATGTTACATGTGTATCATCATTCATTTATATTATATAAATAATTCGAAGTCTTTATGTAATTATAAAAAGTCTAATTTATACTGATTTTCGGTCAGTGTAAACAAGTACTAAAAAACGAACATTTCGACATCTAATATAAAAATGTCAAAACGAAAATGTACAAATTATTTTTGTACTTTTATTTATCAGAAAAATAAATATGTAAAAAATCTTATTTACAATAAGTATTCAAAATGTCAAAATGAAAATGTACAAATTATTTTTGTACTTTTATTTTTCTGATAAATAAAAGTACAAAAATAAATATGTAAAAAATAATTTTTTATAAATGATGAAAATGTCAAAATAAAACTTTGAATAAAAATACTAAAATGAAATTTATTCAAAGTCATAATGAAACTTTGAATAAATATTAATCGAAACACAACTTTGAACAAAATATTGATGAAACTTTGTTCAAAGTCAAAAAAGAAATTGTGAACAAAGTTTGTAACAGTTATATATCTTTATTTTATACTGATTTTGTGTCACTGATAAAGTAGTAATAAATTTGTATTTTTCACCTTTATTCTATAGAAGTGAAAATATATTATTATAGAATCTATAATACAAGAGGTAATTAATAATATACATAGTTACACTCTTGTATGATAGAGTATATATACTAGTTATTGTATGATAGAGTATATATACTCTATCATACAAGAGTGCAACTATATACATTATTAACCATCCTTCTGATATTTTAATGTTATAAAATATCAGAAGGATAAAAGGCTCCACTCGGAATTGAACCAAGTCTAAAAGATCTGCAATCTCTTGTGCTACCATTACACCATGGAACCAGAAATAAAAATTTTTATTTCTGGTTATTCCTAAATTAAGTTGAGAAAATAAACCATTATATTTATTATTTAGTTTTTAGACTGGATAAAAGTTTTCTGCTAACTAATCTGTAATTTATACCTTGTTCAATTCGATAAATTCTATAAATGTCCTCTGGTAATCCGTAATAATATCTATTAACTGGATCATCTAGACATATTTTTTGAATATTAGCATTTTTTAGATTGAATCTATTACGATATTCTTGGTTTTCTGCTTCATTAAGTCGAACATGTTTACCAACATAAACATGTTTAGTAACATTAAATCGTAGTCGATGTTTTGACCAAATTTCTAAATTATAAATAGGAAAGGCTTCTTGTTCAAATTTACTAGTTTCATACCGTTTATTATAATTTCTATTAGCACTAAAAATTAGTAATAGATGGACGCGTGAAGTGATTTCATCTAGAGATTTGTTAGTAATTTTAAGATCATTGAAAACTGGATTAAGATTACGGCTAATTTCTTTAGAAACTGATTCTTTATGTTTGCTACCACTAAACGGTTCTTCGTCTTTCATGATATGAATATAAATAGGTGTTCCTCTATCATCTTTGATACAATTATTTAAATCATAAATTTTATTATTGATAAATGGTAGTGATATGAGATTTTCTGGAGCTTTTAGGATCTCATTTGCTTTAAATTTATCTGGAAAAGTATAAGCTCTATCTCTCAACATTTCAATAACAGTGGTTAAAATCAGAGCATTATCCTTGATTGTCTTCTCATCATAAACTTCTTCCATTTATGAATGATTGATTTATTAAAATTATATAAATCAAAATTTTTAAGATTGATTATTTTTATTATATAGTTCAGATACGAATAAGTTTATCAGCTTTAATAATAGGATTATTTTTATTCAGTATGTCTTTTTCTCTTTTTATGAAGTCAAAATTACAGTCGTGATCGCTAAAAAATACATGTTCAGTGCAAAATATATTTTGACATAAACATTTTCCTATTTGAGATTGAATTAAGTTAAGTTTTTTTTTACATATATAGCATTTAATCTTTTGCATTTTAGAG
>Ga0307983_1000766_pt1 | contig 15408 bp, 9 predicted proteins | sample OrgLakmetagen991_FD_201845 | JGI IMG/M metagenome (GOLD analysis project Ga0307983, IMG submission 201845) | Saline water microbial communities from Organic Lake, Antarctica - #991 | ecosystem: Environmental > Aquatic > Non-marine Saline and Alkaline > Saline | place: Antarctica: Organic Lake...
TAGAGTTATACTATTTTTTATTTTTGTAAAATATAATTTTAATCTAGAGTTATACTATTTTTTATTTTTGTAAAATATAATTTTAATCTAGAGTTATACTATTTTTTATTTTTGTAAAATATAATTTTAATCTAGAGTTATACTATTTTTTATTTTTGTAAAATATAATTTCAATCTAGAGTTATATAAATCATCTAGATACTAAACTTTGTAAATTCTTGTGAAAAATATAGAAAAGATTTTTACAAAAATATTATTATAAATTTAATAAAATATGTACTAAAACCTTTTACAAATTATGTAAATAAAATTAACACTTTGATAGATAAACAAAATAAAAGAAACTATTAATTATTTAAATTTAAAAATAATTAAAAAATTGATTTTTTAAAATAAAGAAACTATTAACAAAATATATAACAATATGAAAACATTTAAAGACCTTTATGAGTTTCTTCAATCATATAAAGAAAATAATATCATAACTTGGTTAGAAGAACCATGGGTTGGTAAAGATAAACAAGAATCGTTATTAAGAATATTTTCTAACCTTGGATTAATAGATAAACTAAAACAGTATGATATTTGTAAAGGTAATTTTAATAACCAAACTATAATTAAAAATACAACAATTAAAGATATATTTTATAATGAAGATAACCTTATTAAAATAAAAGATAAAGGGGATTCATCAGATTTAACAGGTATTTGTAAAAATAATGATAAACATTTATTAGTTACAACATCAAAAAATTTAAATAAAACACAAGTTGGAAAATTGGATATTGATAAAATATTAATGAATTTTCAACAATATAAACAAAAAGAATATACAATGACTTTATGTGTATGTATTAAAAATAACTCAGATTTTGAAACTATGAAAAACAATATAGAAAAAACAAACCGTCAATTAAAATCATTGTTAAAAAAAGAAGATACAATTATTATTGATTGGAATGATTTAAATCAAGCATATCATCAATTTAAAATGTTTTATGGTAAAAAACACTTGGATAATATTATAAATTCAAATAAAACTACATTATGTTTAAAAATGCATCAACATCTTGGTGTTTTAAAAACTCTTAACATGAAAAACATTGAAAATAAAAACAAAATATTATGGGGTCATATTCAAAGAAGTGGAAAAAGTTATATTATTGGAGGTTGTATTATTAAGGATAGTAAAAATAAAGATGAATGTAATTATTTAGTAATTACAACAGCACCAAATGAAACAATAGAACAACAAAGAAAAGTATTTGATTGTATTCAATTAATAGATTTTAATATTATCGTATTAAATGGTAATAATAAAAAACCTGATTTAACTAAAAAAAATATTATTATTTGTTCTAAACAATTCTTACAAACTAAAATAGATAAAAAAAATGATAAAAATAAACATAGTAATGAAAAAACAAAAAGTATTGCTTGGTTAAAAAAAATGCCTTTTGATATAAGATTTATTGATGAAAGTCATAATGGAGGAACAACAGAATTAGCACAAAAAACATTAGATTTTTACGGTAAATCTTCTTTTACAGTTCAGATTACAGCAACATATTCTAAACCAATAAATGATTATAATATTTCAAAAGATTGTTGGATTTTATGGGATTTAGAAGATATAAAACTATGTAAGAATATTACAGATGATGATAGTATTATTAGATTAGTAGAAAAACATGGAGAGTGTATCCAAGATATAATTTCTAAATATTCTCAGGATAATATAATTAGTGAATATTCAAAATATCCAGAATTATGGTTATTAACAGATGAAATTAATAAAGTTGTTGTGTCTAAAATAATAAATGATACAAAAGATAATAATTATGGATGGTCGCTAGATGCTTGTTTCCTTCTTAACCAAGGAATTAAAAAAGATAAAGACACTAATAAAAACAAATTAATAACAAAAGAAGAGTTTCAAAACGAAAGAGAAAATTTAAAATTATGGTATAGAATTTTTGGAAAGAAGAATAAATTTGGAATTCCTGATAAAGATTATTCTAATAATATTGTATTTATGAAAAGAATTGAAAAAATATGTAAAAATCCATTAATAGATTCACGATTTATTGGAGAAGGAGATTTTACTAATGAACCAATGATTATTATGTCATTTTTACCTCAAAATAATATTAATGAAATATCAAATGCAACAATAAAACTTTTAGAAAAAAATAATGTTATTCCTGATTATGAAATTATTAGTATAAATAGTAAAACAACTAATAATCCAAAACAAAGTATAGAAAATGCACGTATAAAAGCTAGAACTAGTGGAAAAAAAGGAGTATTAGTATTGAGTGGAAAACAATGTAGTCTTGGAGTATCAATTGATAATTGTGATATTGTATTATTATTAAATAATAGTATGGGATTTGATATGATTTATCAGATGATGTTTCGTTGTATGACAGAAGGTAAAAACAAAAAATGTGGTTTTGTGATAGATTTGAATATTCATAGAGTAATTGAAACTTCTATAATTAATTATGCTTCATTAATAAAACCTGAACTTCATCCAAGAGAAGCAACAAAATTCATTTTACAAGAAAGACTTATAAATTTAAATGGTGATCATTGGATACCTTCTTTTGGATATGATGTTTCAAAGATTACTTCTTTGTGTAAAAACGTATATAAACTATATTCATCTAATACTGAAAATGCACTTAATCATTTATTAAATCGTCTTCGTTTCAAGGAAATATTACTTACAAAAAAAGAACAAATAATATTTAATGCTATGTTTAGTAATATAGAACCAACAAAAATTCAAAGAGAAATATTAAATAAACTATTAGAGGAAGATGAAGAAGAAAAAGAAGAAAAAATAAAAAAAGGAATTGGAAAAACACAAGTTAATACAGAAGATATAACTGATACATCATCTGAAGAAAGTAATGTTGGTTATGAAAAAGAAGAAGAAAAAATAAACTATATGGATATTCTAAAACATATAATTCCTCTTATATGTTTATTAACTATTCATGATAAAGAAACATCATTTTTAGAAATGTTTAACTTAATTGAAAATGATGAATATGTTTATAATATTTTAATTGACCAAACAAAAAGTTGGTGGGGTAAATCAATTGATTCAAAAATAATAAAAAAGTTTATTAATGTATATATGAAATATATGAAAGATGATAAAGAAACAAATCAGATTATTAGAACAGTAAAAGAATTATTTATGAAAAATATTAGTAATTCAAAACAATTATCAGAATTAATTGATAAATATTTAATTCCACAAGAACTTGAAAAGAAAAGTAATGCAGAAGTTTCTACACCATTTAAACTGAGGCATGAGATGTTGGATAAAATACCAATAGATTTTTGGAAATCTATTAAAAAAGTATTTGAACCTTGTGTTGGTAAAGGTGGATTTATTGTTGATATAATTGATAAATTTATGAATGGTCTTAAAGATGTTATTACTGATGAAAAAGATAGATATAAAACAATAGTAGAAGAATGTTTGTATTTTAGTGATATTAACCCTACAAATATCTTTATCTGTAAATTATTGATAGATCCTTATAATGAGTATAATTTGAATTATAATGAGGGAAATACATTAGAATTAGATATAAAAGAAAAATGGAGTATTAATGGTTTTGATGCAGTTATTGGAAATCCTCCATATGAAAATCAAAATGCTACTGGTGACAATAAATTATATCTAGAATTTATTAGTTATTCAATTAAAAATTTATATGAAAAAGCAATATTGTTATTTATTACACCTACAACAATTATAGATTATATAATTGAAATGGACAAAAATAGAAATTATTTAGATGAATTTTACGATATAAAATATATAGCATTGAATACACCTGAAAAATATTTTACTGTTGGTTCAACATTTACATATTTTATGTTAAAAAAACAAAAATATACTGGCAATACAATAATAGAACATTATAAAGGTTCTGATGTAATAACATTAAAAAAAGGTATAAAACTTCCAAAAATACCGTCAAAAATAAATTTAAGTATTATAGATAAAATTTGTTCAAAAACTAATTGTTATGATATAAAGAAATGTAAATTCTTAAACAAAACACAACGTATCAGAAAAAACCATATTAAAACTAACATTGTATCTGAAAAAAAAACAGAATTTTATAAATATAAAATTTATGATACCATAAATAAAACAAATCCAGATGGTAAATATTACTATTATGATAAATTAGATAATGATGTTGGTAAAAAAAGAATAATATTTTCAAATAAAGGTTATTTGATGCCATTTATAACTGAATCTAAAAACGAAACATATAGTGATAATTTTAGTTATATTCTATATGAAAAAAACTTATTTAAATTAATTAAATCAAAGATAATTGATTATTTAATATATCAATTTAGTAAAAACGGCTTTGATAGAATTAATTGTATTAAAATGATAAAGAAAGTGGAAATTAAAGATAATATTTATGAAAGTTTTAATCTTACAAACGAAGAAATAAAAATAATTGAAAGTTCATTGTAAAGAATATAATTAAAAAGGATAATAATTTAGGATAATAATTTAAAATAATAATTTAGAATAATAATTTATTATAATAATTTATTATAATAATTTATTATATGATGTTCCATATCAACATTATACAAATGTGATAGAGTGATATTTTAATGTATTGAAATCACGATTACAAAAAAAAAAGAATTAACATATTCTGAATTAGTTAATAATATAAAAAATATAGTATATAAAATACCAATAAATATTTATAAAAATTTAATAAAGGGAAATATACTAGAATTGTAAAATATGTAAAAAAACTTTTAATAAATAAATAAATATAAAACTTAAAACAATATTTTGATTAGGTCGACGTTCAGTGTTTTAATTATTCAAAGTAAAACTTATTATATTCTTAATAAGTTTTTTTTAAATTTTAACTAAATAAATGTAAAATTAAATTGCTGGAATTAAATATTTAACATCACCACCATCACTTTCGCATTTAAAATTAAAATTGTCTTTACCAATACATGATTTACAAAATTCTAGTAATCGTTTACCTTCATTTTCTTCATTATGATTTTTCATATATTCTTTTCTAGGTGTATAAGTATCAAAATTAGTTATAAAATTTTTAAATTTTTCGTCAAAATCATCACCTGTATCACTACCATTATAGTTAAAAAAAGAGCCTGTTTTATCATTAATATATTTCCACCCACCTGTAATATTATAATTACATAAAATGGGTAAATTATAACATATAGCTTCAGTCATAACTCTAGGTGAAGCATCTAATTTATTTGGAACAAATGCAAATCTACATTTATTATACATAGTTATAAATTTATCATAATTTAAAAAATCAGTTGTTTTCATTAAATTATGACATTTATCTGGTATTTTACAATTAATTCGTCCAATTAATAGACCTTTCATATGATATTTATTACACATAATATGTAAGCATTTTTCCGCTAAATCCCAATTTCTATTATATGATTGCCATCCAGAATCGCATTTATCATTATCTTTAAGACATACATATATAAAATCATATTCTTTTTTAATAGTGGTATCAGGTGTATGTTTATTGTATTTAGCAAAATCAGATTCTGATAATAGAATTTGTGGAAAATTTTTAGGAATAGTGTATTTTTCAGGTTGTCTGAAACAATGACACCAACCTTTACAAAGTTGATAATAATTATAGGTCCATGCTTTATGTTTAGGGTCATGCATTGAATCGTGTGGATTACTAATTATGGCTGGAAAATCACAATATGAAGATATACCTAAATAATGTATATTTAATTTTTTCCCATTTTCATATTGAGTAATGCATTCATCTCTGGAAAATGGATGGGTTATAAAAACTATATTTGTATATCTACCTTTATTATCCATTATATTTAAAAAAGGTCTTTTCATTTTTAAATTATCATTATTTTTTACATCAAAATTTTCATTTAATTTAAAATAATTAGTATTTAATTTAAAATAATTAGTATTTAATTTAAAATAATTAGTATTTAATTTAAAATAATTAGTATTTAATTTAAAATAATTAGTATAAATAATAAATAATATTATACATATTATACATATAATAAATAAATAATATTTGTTTTTTTCTATATTTTTATATATATTCATATTTTTATATATATTCATATTTTTATATATATTCATATTTTTATATATATTCATATTTTTATATATATTCGTATTTTTGATATTTTTTATATTAATATGTTTCATATTCATATTTATGTATATATTTATATAATTTTTAATTATTTGTAATTAATAATTATTTGTAATTTTTAAAATTAGTTAAGCATTTATTAATTATTTATATATAAACCATTAAAAAATAATATAAATAGTTAATTATGTCATTAAATAATGAATATAATATAGATAATAATGAAGATAATAATATAGAGATAGATAATATTAAAAATTTAGAAAATAATGTTAAACAAAATATGAATACTATTAAATTATTAAATTTAGATGATACAAAATTATGTAAAGATATGTATGATTATGATTTTAGTTTAGAAATAAAGACAACATCTAAATTAAGTGCGAAGCAATATTTATTAATAATACCTATAACAAATTTTTTTAAAAATGGTCGTAATTTGTTTATATTATATAATATATTAAAATGTAAATCAGTAATTAGTTTAAGGTTAATTGAGTATTTTGTTGTAAATTATGTTCTAGATAATAATACATATTTTAATTTAACTAGATATAAAAAAAATACAGAATATTTAATAGATAATTTATTTGAAATTAAAAAATCTTGGAATGAATATAATATTACACATTCTAAAAAAGAAACATTTCATGATTTATTTATGATTCATGATAATTATAAATGTAAATTAAAAGAATATAATAAAAAAAACTTTGACCCTTTTTGTAGATGGCAACGTATTATTATGATTTATGATAAAAAAATAGAAATGGAAAATAATGAAATTGTAAATATATATGAAAAAAGTTTTGAAACAACAGTAGCACAATTAAATTTTTTTAAATGGATTATAGAAAATCATATCATAGATTATATTATTGAAAATTTTAACTCTATTAACAAATCTATGAACGAATTTGAAAAACAAATTAAAAATAATAAACATAATTTATTACAACAATTAATTAAAAATGATAACATAAATCACACAAATGATAACACAAATGATAACACAAATAACACAAATGATAACACAAAATCATCATCAATTGAAAATATTACACAACTAGATAATAAAGGAACACAACTAGATAATCCGATTACACAATTAGATGATAAAGGGACACAACTAGATAATCCGATTACACAACTAGATAGTTTAGACAATGTGAATTTAGATTTAAATTTAACAAATGAAGAAATTACAACAAATGAATTAAATATTAAAAATGTTGATTTACAAATAATTAAAAAAACAAGAAAGAAAAAAGAAATTGTATATTGTAATGCAGATAAAAAAACTAATAAAAAACAAAGAGTTAAAAAAGAATTTACAAAAACAAATAGAAATATTATGAAATATAATAAAGAAATTACATTAAAATTTAATTAATTTTAATTATGCTATTGGATGATTAACAGTTGGACATGTTTTAACTTTACCTATACTTCCTCTAGTATTATTAATTGTTAAACCAGGAATATCATTTAATTCCGGAATTTTGAATTCTGGAACATTTACAAATGCATAATCATTACAATCAGAACCACCTTTTAGTTTAGTTATTTTTTTTAATGTTTTAGATAGTTTTCCTTTTTTATATTTAAGAGATTTATTATGGTTTTTATATGTTTTATGTTGTTTATTAAGTTTATTATGTTTATTATTTTTATTAAGTTTATTAAGTTTATTAAGTTTATTATGTTTATTATTTTTATTATGTTTATGCTTTTTATTATTAAATAATTCTTTAATAGATTTAGTAGATTTATTTATTAATGATTTAATAGATTTAGCAGTTTTATTTTGTTTAAAATGTTTTTTTAATGTTTTTTTATTAGGTAAATAATTTAATATTTTTTTTATAGATTTATTAGTTTTAATTTTATTTTTCATTTTTTTAATAAAAATTTTATTATTTTTCATTTATTATTAACATTTATTTTATTTTATTTTAATTTAATAATTTATACATCTAGAAGATATAATTAAAGTCTAGAAACATTTCATTTTCATTTTCATTTTCATTTTCATTTTCATTTTCATTTTCATTTTATAAATAATTTATACATCTAGAAGATATAATTAAAGTCTAGAAACATTTAATTTTAATTTTAATTTTCATTTTCATTTTCATTTTAATTTTCATTTTCATTTTAATTTTCATTTTCATTTTAATTTTCATTTTCATTTTCATTTTATAAATAATTTATATATCTAGAAGATATAATTAAAGTCTAGAAACATTTAATTTTAATTTTCATTTTCATTTTCATTTTCATTTTATAAATAATTTATATCTAGAATATATAATTAAAGTCTAGAAACATTTATTTTATTTTAATTTAATTATTTATTACATTACATTATATTTTGAATTACATTATTATAAAATAAATTTGCTTTATTATCTATATTTTTATTATTACATTCAAAAAAAAGAAATTTATCTAGGTTTTTTAATTTAGAAATAATATACTCTATAATATCTAATATATTATCTTTATTTATAAATTTTATTATATATATTGTAGAATTATTAAAATTATTATATAAAAATATAAATTGTAATAGTTTTTTTATTTCTTTATTATCTTTATTATCTTTATTATCTTTATTATCTTTATTATCTTTATCTTTATTATCTTTATTATTAAATATATTGTGATAGTATGTGTAAATATCATTTAAATTTTTGTAATGCCATTTTACAATTTTATTAAATGTAATTATAAATATTTCTAGATTTAAAAATGTTATCGATGAATTAAATATACTATTTTGTAAATTTTTTATATTTATATAGTATATTTGTATAATATTTTTTTCATTTGATAAAACAGTATTATTATTTAATTCTAAAAAATAATCAATAATTAAATTATTTGTTATTAAATATAATATATCCCATATTATTTTTATTGTAATAAATCCATTAATTGTATTACAAATTTGATTATTTTTATATATCGGATTGTAATAATCATTTATAAATTTAGTTTTTATAGAAATATAATTAATTAATACATCATAAATAAATATATACATAGTTTCTAATATAATAACTCTATCTTCTATATTTACTTTTTTTTTTTTATTTATACTTACATATTTTACAAATTCCATATATATTAATTCTATTTTTAATAAATCTAAATTAAATAAACTTATAATATTTTTCCATATTGATAAATATATATCCATACTTTGTTTATCCATACTTTGTTTATCCATACTTTGTTTATCCATACTTTGTTTATCCATACTTTGTTTATCCATATTTTGTTTATCCGTATTTTTATTAAATAAGATAGAATAATAATTATAAATTTTATTTATTGTTAATTTAAATGGTATATAAGTAATATATCCATTAATTTTATTAATTTTATTTTTAGAAAATGCTATAATTTGTACGTTATATTTTTCAATAAATAATTTAATTTTTATATAAAATTCATCTAATATAATATCTATATTAAATATTATTAATTTATAATTATTTTTATTTATACATTTTACACTTAATATATATTCCAAAATTAATAAATAATATTTTTGTTCTGTAAATTTTATATTTTTAATATCAATAAATATAAATTTAATATCCTCATAATTATACTCAAATAAATTTAATTCTGTATTTAATTTCTTATCATTATATTTTAAATTTATATTTAAATATTTTTCTATATTATAATCTACATTTATCATTGTAAAATTACTTAATAGCCATTTATAATTTTCTTTTACTTCTTCCATATTTTCATTTTTTTGTGTATCTTGTATATCAAGCTGAGTATCTTTAATATTTGACTGTGTGTTTTGTATATCTATTTCATTAAGTTTTAAACAATTTGATAAATTAGGTTTATTTTGTAATACAATTTTGTTATTAATTTGTGTATTAGAAGTGTAAATGTATGTATTGTTAAAATAGTATTTTAATATTACTTCTAGAATAAATATATTATTATTACAATTAGAAGAAATAATATTTATAGAAATATTAGAATTAATAATATGAATGATATTATTTATATCATCATTATTTATAGTTTCAAGTTGTTTAAATATATTTATATAAAATTTATCCATTGTTAAATATTATATTAATTAAATATAAATATTACAAATTAAATATAAATATTACAAATTAAATACTTATAAATTAAATATTATAATTATAAATTATTAATATTTATATATTTTAAATAAATAATCTTAAAATATATTTTAAATATAAAAGACACAAAATAATTTAAATTATGGTAATATTCGAATCTTCATTAGTAGTATATACATTTTTAAGTTCAATTTTAGGATTTGTAGGATTTGCTAATAATAATGTTCCTGCGTTAGTAGGTTCTATGATATTATCACCATTATTAACTCCATTAACTAATATGTATAATCCAGAATTAAGCAATAAAGGTTTACCTGTTGGTTCTAGCGATTCTGCATTATTAACTATTTTTTTATTATCTATATTTGTATTTTTATTAGGTATATGTTTTGGATTAATTAAAAATTATTTAACTATATATCCATTAGAAACAGCTTTTATGAAACAAAGAACACAAGATAGAATTATTGTAGGTGATTTTATATCTACAATTGTAGTAGGCTTAGGAACAGCATATGCTATTCAAGAAAGTAATAAAATAGCTAGAATTGGTTTAACATTAGGTATAATTATAGTTCCAATTTTAATATTATCTGGTTTATATCTAGGTAATTATATTTTTATCATACATGAAAATCTTAATAAAAAAATAAAAAATAAAAAATTATTAACTGAACTTGAAAATTATCATCTAATTAACTGCTTTAAATTCTTCTGTATATTTATAATCAATATTGGCGTTACTGGATTATCATTTTTATTTGTATCTAAATTTATACTTGGGGTTTAAATTTAATTATTTAATTTTAAAAATTATTTTAATGTAAATCTAATTCTTCCATGTAAATTTTATAACCTTCTTTTAATGATACACCTATTTCACGACATATATTATTTATTAATTCTATATCTTTATGATTTTTTATTTCTAATATCGTTAATTTTTTTTTATCATTATTATAATTATCATTATTATTATTATTATTATTATTATTATTATTATTATCATTATTTATATTTGTATTAGGCTTTTTCCATACAATTTCATTTTTATCTATTATATTATATAAATTATTTTTTCCATCTATATCAATATATGATAACTTATAATTTTTTAAATTATAATGTTTTAATCTTAATGTAAACCAACGAGCAAAATTTCCAAAATCATCCATTATATCTATTATTAAAGGTATTTTTACTCTATCATTCTTTTTTTTTCTTAATATACGACCAGCACATTGTTCTAATGCTTTTTTTGGAGTAGCCATAATTAAAGTATCTAAAGCTTGACAATCAAAACCTTCTTCAGCCATTGAATACGTTGCAACTAAAATCTGTTTTTCTTTTGTTTCATTTAAATCTTTCTCTTTCATTCCACCTACATATGGACCACAACTACCTATTTGTTTTTCATTTATCTTTATTAATAAATCTGCTATATGATTACGACGACTTGTTAATATTAATATTTTTCTTTCATCTTTTATTAATTCGGGTAATAATGTTATTATAAAATCCGTTCTCAATTCATAATTTGATATATTTGTTTCCATTGTCGCAATATTTGGTTTTTTCTGCCAATTTAATATTATTTCACAATAATTTGGATCATTATTTACAAATTTATATACCCTTACTTCCGCATCTGGTATATGATCTAATTTCTTTTCATCCTTTGTCTTCTGTATATTATCATCCTTATAACAAATATCACCTATAAAATATTTAAATACCTTTGTTAAACCATCATTACGATTTGGAGTAGCACTTAAACCTAAACAATAACGAAACATTGTTTTCATTAAACATCTACTAAACATTTTAGCACCCATATGATGACATTCATCAATTATTAAAAATCCAAAATCTTCAAATAATTCTTTTGGATATTCTAAATCTTTTTTTGGATTACTTAACGATTGAATCATACATATTACTATATCTTTATTTATAACACTTATTTTTTTACCTTGAATTATACCTATACTAGCTTCTGGCATAAATTCTTCTATTCTTTCTTTCCATTGATTTAATAATACTGTATTATGAACTAATATTAAAGTTTTTAAACCTATATCTGATATTTTAGATATCGCCATTACTGTTTTACCTCTACCTGCACCAACAGATATAATAGCACCATCATATTTTTCTTTAAATTCATCATAAGATAATAATATATCTTTTTGATATTGTCTTAATTCTCCATTAAATTTACAATTTATTTTTTTACCATTAAATAATGTATTTTTATTTGGTTTACCTAATTTTTTATAACCATATATCTTTGGTATATAAATCTTTGTTGCATTTTCACGATAAAGTTCAAATTCATCTACCTCATCACTTCCATAACCTGGAACTGATTTTGGTGATACAGTTAAATCTTTTTTTATCTTATCTAATTGCTCACTTGTTAATTCATCTTTTTTTAATGAATAACCTTGATATGATATTTTTTTATATTTTATATTAGATTGTTTCAAAATAGAAGGACTCATTGATATATTTATTACTATATACATAAATATGTATTAAACAATTTTATTTAATTTATTTTTTATTCTAACTTTAATATTTAAAAACATTTACATACATTATAATACATCTACATACATTATAATACATCTACATACATTATAGACAAAAATATAAAACATCTAGATACATTATAGTACAAAATATAAAACATCTAGATACATTATAGTACAAAATATAAAATATAAAATTACAAAATTACAAAAATACAAAATTACAAAAATACAAAAATATAAAATACAAAAATACAAAAATACAAAAATATAAAAATATAAAAATATAAAATTACAAAAATATAAAATATAAAATTACAAAAATATAAAAATATAAAATACAAAAATACAAAAATATAAAAATATAAAAATATAAAATTACAAAAATATAAAAATATAAAATACAAAAATACAAAAATATAAAAATATAAAAATATAAAATTACAAAAATACAAAAATATAAAATACAAAAATATAAAAATATAAAAATATAAAATTACAAAAATATAAAAATATAAAATTACAAAAATATAAAAATATAAAATATAAAATTACAAAAATATAAAAATTAAAATGATTGAGCGTTCATGCTAGCACAAATACTTTCAACAGCACATGGTATATTTTTTAATCCAGAAGTATTACTTTGTATTACTTCTAAATTATTATCATTAATATAATCTACTTTTTTAACTCTAGACATTTCTGTTAAAGTTTTACTTGCTGGATGATCGTATTGTTCTTCTTCAATTGCTTTATCCATATTATTAAAACCTTCATTTATTAACACATTGGCTAAATCTTCATTTGGTTGATTATTATTTAAATTAGGTGTGTTATTAATAGAATTTTGTGTAAAATCAGCAAAATCTTGATATATATCATCTACTTTTGAGTAAATATTATCATCATTATTTGATATATTTATATTACCTATTTGATTTTCATATTTTAAATTATTTGACATATTAAAAGGTTTTTCTTTTATATCACCATAAGATGATGACGGAACTAATCTTACTTGCTTTTTAAATTCTGTTGCAATATTATCACTTGCATTCATAGATATATCTACATTATTATTATTAACACTACCATTTCTATTATATTCACTATAATTTTGTAAAATATCTGTTTCTGGTGCTTCATTTAAATTTGTATTATCCATATTTGTATCAATTTCATCATTTTTTGTATTTTTTATATGCATAACAGATAATCTAGTATTATATTCTTGAATACATACTACTAAAAATAATGTTAAAACTAAAGCAAGTGCTATATCTACATAAATTAAATATACAATTACTAACCCTAATACAACTAACATATATTCATTATTAATTTTTTTTAATGAATCCGTATTAAATGATTTTATATACATTGTACTTAATAATAACATTAATATTGATAAATATTTTACAAATGGATTTTTTATAACCTTTGATAAATTATTATCAACTTTTTTAAACATTTTAAACATTTTATAAATTTTAATTATTTATTATATTATTTTATTTATTATTTATAATTAAATATTATTTTATAAATATTATATTAAATTAATTACATATTATTTTTTATTATTATTTTGTATTATTATTTTTTTATAAATTTATTTTATAATTTTATAAATTTATTTTATATCTAGAAGATAGTTAATCATCTAGATACTTATTTTATAATTTTATAATTTTATTTTATATCTAGAAGATAGTTAATCATCTAGATACTTATTTTATAATTTTATAATTTATATTTTATTATTAAATATAATAACTATATGGTATTTGAAATGCTACATTACCTAATAAAAATGCTACAATAAATTGAACATTACTAGTTATTGTTAAATAAATCATTATCATAATAAATATTCTACTAATAAATGTAGAAGCTATTATAAATATAGGTAATGATAAATATTTTGTTTTTATTTTATATCTTTTTGATTTTATATGATAATTAATATTATCCCAATATGATGTAATAAAACCTATTACAAAACAATAAAATATTATTTCTACATATATTTTTAAATTATTAATTTTTTTATGTAAAAAAACTAAATTTTCATTATAACCTAATTTAAAAAATTTATTATTTTCTACATTATCGCCAAAAATATAATAAAATGCAAATATTACAAAAAAACCGAAAAATATTAATGATCTTTCATACCATTCGTCACGCATATTTATATTTTTAATATTTATATATATTATTATATATTATTTTTATAATTTACTATTATAATAATTTAATATTATAATTTAAATATATTGAATATATTTAACTATCTTCTAGATGATTAACTATTTTCTAGATGATTAACTATCTTCTAGATGATTAACTATTTTCTAGATATAAAATAAAATTATAAAATTATAAAATTATTCTAGATTGATAAATTATTCTAGATTGATAAATTATTCTAGATTGATAAATTATTCTAGATTGATAAATTATTCTAGATTGATAAATTATTCTAGATTGATAAATTATTCTAGATTGATAAATTATTCTAGATTGATA
>Ga0307983_1000767_pt1 | contig 15395 bp, 17 predicted proteins | sample OrgLakmetagen991_FD_201845 | JGI IMG/M metagenome (GOLD analysis project Ga0307983, IMG submission 201845) | Saline water microbial communities from Organic Lake, Antarctica - #991 | ecosystem: Environmental > Aquatic > Non-marine Saline and Alkaline > Saline | place: Antarctica: Organic Lake...
AGACCACACCACAGGGGGTGAAAAGATAACATCTATTACAAGAACTATAATCAATGAACATTGATTTTAAAACTCCGAAATGGGCAGAAGAACTACTAAAACCAAAAAGGTATAAGGGTGCAAAAGGTGGAAGAGGTTCGGGAAAATCGCACTTCTTTGGTGAAATGGCAGTTGAAGCAATGATTTTAAACCCAGATGTTTCAATAGTATGTATCAGAGAAGTTCAAAAGTCTTTAAAGTTTTCAGCAAAGAAATTAATCGAAGAAAAAATATCAAAATATAAACTTCAAGATTATTTTGATATTACACAAAATGAAATAAGAGCAAAAGAAGGTGATGGAATAATGATTTTTCAGGGTATGCAAGACCATACAGCAGATAGTATTAAATCATTAGAAGGCTTCAATATTGCATGGGTTGAAGAAGCGCAAAGCCTATCTAAACGCTCATTACAATTGTTAAAACCAACAATAAGAGATGAAGGGTCAGAGATTTGGTTCAGCTGGAATCCCGACAAGTCAACAGACCCAGTAGATGCGTTTTTCTCAAATCTAACTGATGACATGGTTTTGGTCCATATCAATTCAGAAAACAATCCATTTCTAACTGAAACACTAAAAAAAGAGCGTGAAAATGATAGGTTAAGAATGACACCCGAAGATTATAGCCACGTATGGGAAGGGCAATACAACACTAAATCAGAAGCTTTAATCTTTAAAAACAAATATGAAGTAAACTATTTTGAGCCACAAACAGACTGGACACGACTACAAGGCTTAGACTGGGGTTTTTCAAATGACCCTACTACTGCAAACGTGATATTTATAGATGATGAAAACCTTTACATAAGGCATGAAGCAAATCAAGTAGGTTTAGAACTAGATGATACTGCAAATTTTATATTAAAAAAAATACCTAACTTTGACAAATATATAACAAGGGCAGATAACGCAAGACCCGAAAGTATATCATACGTGAAAAGAATGGGATTACCTTTGTTGAAAGGTTGCAAGAAGTGGTCTGGAAGTGTTGAAGATGGAGTGGAACACATGAAAACGTATCATAAAATAATCATTCACCCAGACTGCAAGGAAACGATTAAAGAATTTGGTTTGTATTCTTATAAAGTTGATAAACGAAGTGGTGAAGTTACTACAAATATTGAGGATTCACATAACCATCATATTGACGATATACGCTATGCGCTTGAACCAATGATTAAGAAGAAAAAAGAAATATTTTTTGTAAATATGTAAAATTATGAGTTGGATAAGTAATATAGTAGACAAGTTTGGTTTTGGTTTAAATAAATATTATGCCAACACATTACTGCAAGTAGGAAATATTCCTATACCTTATGACTTTACAAAAACGTGGGCAATTGAAACAGCATTTGCAAAGAATCCAGATGTCTATGCGATTATAGCACAAATGGCAAATAAATCAGCTTCAATACCTTTTTTTATTAAGAAAATACAAGATGAAAGCAGTTTAAAAAACTATTACACCACTAGGCAATTTCTAACCAAAAAAAGTTTAAAATATAAGGCAAAAGCATTTAATGATGAATATTTACCATTACCATTAGCACAGCCTAATTCATTGTATAAATGGAAACACTTTATACAATTATTTGCAACTTATTTAAACACAACAGGAGATTGCTTTATTTATAGGCAAAAAAATGAATTAGAAGAGATAGTCGGTTACTACGTTTTGCCTAGTCATTATATGCAGATTTATGTTAAGAATAAAACAGCACAATTAGAGCAAGAAAGTCCGATTTTAGGTTACGACCTAATTTTCAAAACAGGTGAAAATATTCCTTTTGCAGCAGATGAAGTAATACACGTTAAGCTGCCAAATCCAGAGTTTGGATTAAATGGTGAAAACTTATACGGATTTAGTCCATTGAAAGCAGCATATTACAATGTAGAAAACGTTATACAAGCAAATGAACATCTATACAAAATGTTTAAAAGTAGTGGAGCGTTTGGGTTTATCTTCGCTAAGGGTGAAACATTAGACCCCAATCAGGCTGAACAATTCACACAAAGAATTAAAGAAATGGATGCATCTAAAGATAAGATGGCACGTATTTCGGGAATGAGTACTGAAATAGGTTTTCAGAGAGTAGCATTATCTAATAAAGATATGCAGCCTTGGGATAGTTTAAACTTTGACAGGAAAACGATTTGTAACGTATTGGGTTGGCGTGATGAACTATTAAATAATGATGGTAAAAGTAGTTTAGGAGGTTCAAATGAAAATGCAGAAGCACGTAAAAGCGTTTTACTAGATACCATCATGCCACAAATGGAGTTGCTTGAAGAAGAACTAAACGAAGATTTTAAAACCTTTAAAGGCTATGAAAACACTAAGTTTATTTTTGATGTTACTGAAATGCCAGAGCTTCAAGATGACATTAATCAAATTGTTGAATGGGCAAACAAGTCACCTATAACAACAAATGAATTTAGGGAGCTTTTAAATTACGAGCCTTTAGATAACGATGTAAGCGACAAGATACTTATACCTATTGGCAAAATGACCTTAGATGAATTAGAGGCAAGGGGGTTGGACATAGAAAACTTAGGAAATGAACCAAACAACGCTTAGAAAATTATATCAAAAACAATTTGAAGCAAATAGCAAATTAAGTGCTGTTGCTTTTAGGCGTGCAATTAGGAAAGATGTAAAAGAGTTAAACCCTAAAAACATTGGAGAATTAAATTTGCTTTCAGTTGACAATTTAAGGAAAGCAATGATTGAACGATACGAAAAAAACGGTATTAAATTCGGAAACACAATGTACAATGGTTATTCAGCACAATTAAACCAAAAGCGGTTTAATCCTGTATTCAGTCGGAGTTGGGCAAGATTTGTAAGAACCATTTACGCCACACAATTATTGAGCGAAATAGTAAGCATTAGGGGTACTATTGTTGAAGAAGTTGCAAGGGAAGTAAATAACGCAATAACAGAAGGAGAGGACATAGTAACACTTTCAAAAGCAATTGAAACAGTAGTTAATTCAAATGCATTTTATAGATGGCAAGCTGAACGTATTGCAAGGACAGAAGTAGGTGCAGCAATGAATAGAGCTAACGAATTAGCAGTTGATGAATTAGGTATTGATGTAGATAAACGTTGGGTAAGTGGATTAGATGGAAGGGAAAGGGCAAGTCATAGAAATATAAACGGTCAAGTAGTTGGCAAGGATGAAACGTTTGCAAATGGATTAAAAATACCACATGAAGAAGGCGCACCAGCAAGCGAAGTAATTAACTGCCGTTGTGTTATTCAATACCTACCAAAAAATAGTAACAATTAAATAACTATATTTGCGTATTATGAGCAAGATAACAAAGAATTTAAACGCAGACGTTGCAGATGTAAATGAAAAAGGAATAGTTGTTATTCAGACAACTCAATTCGACAAATACGATAGCGACAATGACCGAGTATTAAAAGGTGCTTTAACTAAGACTTGGAACGAAGGGAAGCAAGTTCACCTTGTAGACCACACAATGGGAATAGGCACTTATGTAGGTTTGCCAGTAAAAAAAGACCCAATAACAGGAATTATAGAAAGCCAAATCAACTTAGATAAGCAAGTCGGAAAAGACTTACTTGCAGATTATAAATTTAGTTTGGCACATGGTAGAAGCTTGCAACATAGTCATGGTTTTATGCCAGTAAAAGGAAAATATACAGAAAATGAAAAAGGCGGTTTAGATTTTTCTGAAATAAACCAATTAGAGTATAGTACTGTTTTATTTGGAGCAGTTGAAAACACTCCTTTGCATAGCATCAAATCAAAAACAGATGTAAAAGAATTGATTACCTTATTAGAGTTGAAATGTAGAACTATGAATATTTCTGATGAATATGGTATTAAAATACAAGAACATATTAAACAATTAAAAACCTTATTGAAGTTTGAGCCGTTGAAAGACACTCAAAATGAAGCCGTTTTAAACACTTCTAAAGGTATATTATTATTTGTATAACAGTTAAAAACAAAAAAAATGTTTAAAAAATTTTTAGAAAGTAAAAATCTAACACTAGAGCAGTTTAAGGCTTTAGAAATAGAAAAACAAGCAGATATTCAACGAGAATATTTAGGCGGTTTAGAAAGCCAAATTAAAGATAAAGCAAGTGTTGAAGATATTGCTAGCTCTTTAAAATCTTTCAAAAAAGAAAATGAAATAGAAACCTTTAAAGGTTTAATTTCTAACATTGAAGCTGATTTACTTGTAGAACGTAATCGCATCAATAAATTAGCAGAAAAGAAAAAGGAAATTGTACCTTCTGAAAATGTGAGTTACAAGAAGTCTATTTTGAATATGCTAAACGAGCAAAAAGAAGGCTTGCACAAAATGAAAACAGGACAAGGTCAAGTAACAATGATTACAAAAGTTCCTGTTGATGTTGGTTTGTCGAATACCATTTTTTCAGGTGGTTCAGACAGTCAAGTTGAGGTTACTCAAAATACTGGCATTATTTCAACAATCAGAAGTCGTGTCTTGACTTACTTACAAAATGTAAGCGTAGCAATTACGACTGGCACAAAGATTATGTGGGTAGAAGAAACCGACGAACAAGGTGCAGTTATTCCAGTTGCTGAAATGGCAACCAAGCCAAATATTTCTGTAATTTATGTGGAGAAAGACCAAGAAATGAAGAAATATCCTGCATTTACTAAGGTATCTACTGAAATGATTGATGATGCACCGCAATTAGTTGCAGCGGTTCAAAACAACGTTATTAAGCGTTTGAATTTGAAAGTTGAAAAAGACTTGTTTATGGCTGATGGTACTTCAAACAGTATCACAGGTATAAACACTTATGCGACTGCTTTCACAGGTGGTTCATTGGCTGATTCAGTTCAAGACCCAAACAATTATGATGTAGTTAAGGGTATTGCTTTACAGGTGTTTGAAGCACATGGAAATGCAAGTGCTATTTTCTTAACGCCAGCTAAATTAGCTGAAATGGAAGTATCTAAAGCAACGGATGGGCAGTATATTATGCCTCCATTCAGAACCGCAGATGGTACACAAGTTTCTGGAGTTCGTTTGATTCCTACAACTGCATTGATTGGTGAAGATATCGACTTTGTAGGAGGTGATTTAAGCGTAGTAAACGTAAGAATTAGACAAGATGTAAGAACTGAAATGAATCGTTCAGGAGACGACATGATAAACAACAAAATGACTATTTTAGTTGAAACTAGATTAGGACAATTTGTAAGTGCTAACGATACAGCATTGCTTGTTAAGGGAACTTTTGAAGCAGCTAAGGCTTTGTTAGACTCAGCAGTATAATACCAATAGTCTAGGTAGGTTTGCGCTTACCTAGACAACAATATTAATTTTAAAATGTATAAAGATGAAAGTTAAATTTGTAAAAAAGGCAAGAAACGCTCAAAACAGAAATGAAGATTTCTTAATAAACAGCGTGCATGAGCTAAGTAATGAAAGAGCAGAAAGCGCAATCAAACGAGGTTTAGCAATTGAAGTTGAAACAGAAGTTGAAACGGAAAAAAAACCAACAAAAAGCACACAAGAAAAAAAGGCTAAAAAGACTATAAAAAAATAAATGATTACCTACCTTGACATCATAACGATTGAAGAAGCTAAGAAATATCTAAGAATATCAGACACTAATTTTGATAATCAAATTATAAGATATATTCAAAGTTCCTGTATTTCGTTTGAACAAAAAACAAGGCATTTTTTAGCGACTAAAGAAAACGTTAATTACAAGAAAGATGTACGTTACTATGACTTTCCTATATCTGATGAAAGCAATGTAAATATTTGTTCGTTGTATTTCATTCCTAATGAAGATGTAACGCTAACTTTAGGTTATACAGATAGGGAAGAAGTGCCAGAGGATATTCGACAAGCCTTGTTTAAAATGATTGAGGGTATGTATTATGCGGAAGAGAACAACGAGTATTTCACAATGAATAGTTTTACAGCTAATGTGATTCATCAATATAAAAGATTTTGGATATAGTTAATGCAAAACAGTTAAATAGATTAGCAACAATACAAAAGGCTATTAATACGCCTAATATGTACGGTGGGTTTGACACTACTTTTGAAGATGTTTGCGACATTTATGTATATCTATCAGACAAAAAGTTTTCTGTTTTAAATTCTGCTGGTCAACGTATATTTACTAAGCAAAAAAAGATAGTTGCTAGGTTTGTTGAAATTGAAACAGGCAGCAGAATAGTAATTGATGGTAAAATTTACAGCGTTTTAAGTTGGTCGGAATCTTATAAGGGAACGCAAATAGAAATAATGATTCAAGATATAGAATGAAAGTAAGAGGATTAAAAGCGTTGCAAAATAGAATTACAGGAGCGAGCAAATCTATAAATAATGAATTAGACATTGCAGTAAAAAGTGGAGTATTGACCGCTAGAAATACAGCTATACAACAAGCACCAAAAGACAAAGGGCAATTAAGGCAAGGGATTAATTTTAGAAGATTAGGTAAAAGACATTATGAATTAAATAGTCAAATGCCGTATTCTATATTTCAAGAATTTGGCACAGGTTTTAGCATAAATGTTCCAACAAACACAAGTCCACAACTTAGAAAAGTAGGATTGAATTATAAGTATGGAAGTAGGCTAAAGAGCAAAGGAATTAGACCAAAGTTATTTATGACAAAAGCGTTTTGGGTTGCAAAATCTTATGTAGCAGAAAGAGCCTTTAGAATAGTAAATAAGAAAAGATGAATATTGATAGCGAAATAAGAAAGTTCTTTTTTACTGCATTAAGCGGTCAATATTCGGTATACAACAATCTGCAAGGCATTAATAAAGATAATAATTGCTATATCATAACTCAACAAAACAGAACAATAGATGAAGCTAATAAATGCGGTTATGCTTATGATTGTGCTATTGAGATTGAATGTATAGATAGGAAAGGAGTAAGTTCAAACGCAGTTAATGGGTTAATACTTGAACAAATGGAAAGTTTTGTGGAAACTGCTTATCATTCTTTAAATTTACCTAACTTTGTCATAAGTAATAAAACGTATAATGTAAACTATATAACTGCTGAAATAGCAGCAGACAACAATAAAAGAGCAATTATATTAATTAATTTTAAAATAGGTAATTATGAGTGATACTAAGCCAATTAATGGGCAAAATGGGATGCTTTACAGATGGACAGTTGAAGAAGTTGAGCCAGCATGGAAGCCAATCGGATGTTTTACATCAAACGAATATAGCGCAGAAACTGCTATAAACGAGCAATCTTCAACCAAGTGTAATCCAAATGAAAGCAGAAAAACAGAAGGAACTAAAAACTTTAGTTTGAGCGGTGATGCAGAGGTGTACGATTCGGTAGATGGAGACCCAAAGGAAAGTTATAGAGATTTGCATGCTATTATGTTAGCAGGTGGTGTGCAAGACTATCAATACAACACAAATACAGATGATGTAGATTCTTTAAAAGTATTTGTAAAAGGTTTTTTAACAAGCCTTGTATTGAGCCAAGAAAATGAGCAATTCAGCACATTTACGTTAAGTATTGATGTAGATGGCACACCATTAACAGTAGACCCATTCGTATAATATGGCTAAACAAGTAGAGTTATTCGGTGTTAAAGTTCGTTTTGGTTTATATTTTTTAAATGAATTTCAGAAGGAAGCGAAAGCAGACAACTTACAAGATTTGTTTCAAAAACTGAAAAACGATGTGATTGGCTTAATACCAATTGCATTATTGGTCGCACATAATATAAGCAGCAACAAAAAAATAAACTTTGAGCAGGCTTGTGATTTAATCGACGATAATGGTGGTATATTAGGTGAAGAGGTTAAGAAGTTTCAAGAAGAAATGACCTCATCTTTAGGTACAAGTCTTGAAAATGAGATTGCATCAAAAAAGCCTAGTAAAAAAAAATAAACTGGGATATTGATATTTGGAGCGTATGCCTTTATGAATTAGGTTGTAAGGACTTAGAAGAAGCATATCAATTAAGTTGGCGTGAATTTCAACTTAAACTACACGGTTTTAAAAGAGTTCAAAAAGAGCAATGGCATCATAGTAGATTAATTGCTTACAACAGCCTAATAGGTTCGCATTTTAACCCAAAGAAGCTGCCAAAATCGTTAGACCACTTCATGCCTTTAGATGGTACACCACAAAGCACGGAAGAAGAAAGAGAAAGCAGAAAACAAGCATTTATTCGTGAAATGAAAAAATATAAAAACAAATGAGTTTAGAATTTGACATTACAGCGAATATTTCCAAAATGCAGGCTTCGCTTAATAAGGCGCAAGCTAAATTAAATGACTTCGCAAAAAATGGTTCAAGCTCGTTAGATAAGTTTCAAAAGAAAACGGAGCAGATAGGGAAAGGATTAAGTGTATCACTTACTTTGCCTATATTAGCTTTAGGAGCTGCAACAATAAAAGCTGCAAGTGATGCCGAAGAAACTGCAAGTAAATTTGAAACAGTTTTTAGGGATATTTCAGAATCGGCAAATAAGTCATCAAAAGAGTTAAGAGATTCCTATGGACTTTCGACAACTGCAAGTAAAAAGCTTTTATCCGACACAGGGGATTTACTAACAGGCTTTGGCTTTACTCAAAAAAGCGCATTAGACTTATCAACGGAAGTAAATAAGTTAGCGGTTGATTTAGCTTCGTTTACTAACTTTAGTGGTGGAGCAGAGGGCGCAAGTGCTGCGTTAACTAAGGCTTTACTTGGTGAGCGTGAAAGCGTGAAAAGTTTAGGTATTTCTATACTAGAAGCTGATGTAAAAGCTAAAGTATTAGAAAACACGAAAAAAGGATTAACTTTTGAAAGCGAAAGGCAAGCCAAAGCATTTGCAACCTTACAAATTGCACAAGCACAAAGCGCAAACGCAATCGGAGACTATGCAAGAACATCACAAGGTTTTGCAAATCAAACACGACTTTTAGGACAAAGAATAAACGATTTAGCAGTAGAGTTTGGAATCATACTACTGCCATACGTTACTAAATTAACAAGTTTTGTTACAAGGTTAGTTGATAGGTTTTCAAAATTAGATGAGCGCACTAAAAAAATCATTTTAGTTGTTGCTGGACTTATTGCAGTTGCTGGACCATTACTATTAGCATTATCAGGAATTGCAGCAATTTTGCCAGCTATTGCAGGTGGTATTGCCTTACTTATGGGACCACTAGGATTAGTTGTATTAGGTATTGCAGCACTAACGTATGCGGTTATAGAGAATTGGGATACTATAAGGCAATGGGCGCAGGACATAGTAAATTACTTCATAGACCTTTACAATGAAAGTGTAGTCGCTAGAGTTGCTTTTGAAACGTTTTCAATGCAGTTAAAAAACACGTGGGAGGTTGCTAAATTTGTTGCAAACAGTATTTACGAAATATTTAAAACTAACTTTAAAAACTTAATCAGTATTGTAAAAGGTTTTGGAGGTTCTTTAAAAGCTCTGTTAACACTCGATTTTGCTGGACTTAAAAAATCGATAAATGAAACACTTAAATCACTAGCAGTAAATAACGCAAAGGCACTTGCGAGGATTAGTAATGACGCAGACAAACTTTGGGAGCAATTAAAAGAAAACGGAAAAAAAGCCTTAGATAACATTCTAAACCCAAAAACAAAAAACAAAGTAGAGTTTGTTGTTGGTGAAGAATCAAAAGCAAAAGTAAAAGAAGATGTTGCTAAGGCAGTTGCTGAGGGAGTTAATGAAGGTATTGCAGGCAGACCACAACAGCAATATGTAAACGCACTTGAACCAAAAGGACCACAACTTGGACCACCGCTTTGTCCTCCTCCTGTTTCAAGTGACTGTTTTGATGACACAATTGAAGAGTTTAATCAATTTGACGAAGACTTGAAAAACGTAATTAACGGAAGCATAGCCAATACACTTAGCCAATTAGGTACAAATATAGGTGAAGCGTTGGCAAATGGCGGAAGTGTTTTGGGAGCAATCGGAACTACTTTAATTCAGGGATTTGGGCAGTTTCTTTCAAAAATGGGGGATATGTTAATAAAATACGGTCTTTTAGCAAAAGCAAAAGGAGGAATAGATTTAGCACTTGCACCGGGTGGTCCAGCTTCGATAGCTGCTGGAATTGCAGCGGTTGCAATAGGAGTTGCTTTAAAAGCTGCTGGAGGTGCAATAGGTAGTTTTGCAAATGGTGGAGGTGGTGGAGGAGGTACAGGAGGTGGTACTCCAAGCGGTGCAACCACAACTTTTAGCCAAAGTGCAACCCAACAAAATAACTTTAGATTTGTTATTGAAGGAACGGATTTAGTGACCGTAGTAGACAGAGCGAGAAACCAATTAGACGTAATCGGAGGATAAAATGGCTTTAGAAATTTATCAATTATTATATTACAATGATTATCGAAATAAGTTTGATACGTTCCGTATTGAAATATTAAAAAAAACAACAGATACAATTCCAAATTTTAAAATAGATGCAGCTGCTAGTTTAAAATATAAGGAAACGGATGACTATTTAAACCCTATACGTAGTGCATCTTTAAGCATTCAAATAAACGCAAATGAAACACAACCTTTTGCAGAGTTTAGGGATTTTCAAGAACGAGATTACAAGGTTATATTTTACAGAAATGAAGTAAAAACATTTGAAGGCTTTGTTATTCCAGAAGGCATAAAAGAAAGTTTTGTAAACCCAAACTGGGTAATTTCAATAATTGCAACAGATGGTTTAGCAGGTTTAAAAAATCAAACTTTTAAATACAATAATGAGTTACCTTCTGAATTTGTTTTCCTAGATGTCTTGCTAAAAAACACAGGGATAAAACTACCTATTGCAATATTTGATGACATTAATGCAGAAAGTTTTATAAATCCACAAGGAGGGGTTTTGGATGACTTAAATGAACGCATTATAGAACCTAGAGTTTTTTTAAATGACAATGATAGGAACATAAGCGCAGCAGATGTATTAAATGACATCTTACAGAAATACAACTTTTGTCTTTGCCAGCACTTTGTAAATGCGAAACAATTTAATTTTTTGAGTGGTCAATTAATAAGCGAAACAAAAATACTTTGTTGGGTTATTTATAGACCTAGATTGGTTGCATTAACATCAACTTTGTTGTGGGGTAGAGTTTGGGAATTTGGGGAATATACGTTACAAGACAAAGCACCATTTGAACAGGTGTTAATACCATCTTTAACTAGGTTAGGTTTCTTTAATTGTGGGTTGCAAACGATTAGAAGTAACGAAGGTTCAGAAGGGTTACCAACTCACGTAAATGCGAATCAAAATATAAGATACAAGGGAGCTTTGCAAAACTTTAGATTTGAGCAATTTTGGAAGTTTAAAGATACTGTTTTACCTTATTTAGCAAGTAATTTTACAAGAATTGGAAACGGTTTTTATCAGTATAGTATAGAAGATGAACAGATTATATTTGATGCTGCTTCATACTTAGGTGTTTCTAGTAATATAGACCCTACACAGCCATTGTCTACATTTTCACAGGCTTTTTTATTATTGAAACAAGTTACTTTTGAAGTACCGCCAACAAATACAGTAATTAATATAAATGGTAGTGGTGTCTTAAGTGTTGGAACATCTGCAAATCTTTACGCTGGATTATTTTATATAATTATACATATTGATACTAATGGAAACAGAAGGTATTTAATACAACCCCCTTCATTTAATGGAACATTTACTATTAATCAATTATTTACATCTTCAAGCACTTTTGCAAGTGCTGAATGGGTGTTGGATTCCGATATAGTTCCAGATAGTTCAAATAATTTAACCGCTCAAAATATTTCAAACACTTTGTTTTCAGTATTGACAAATCAAAACAGTAACATAAATTTTGATATTAGATTACCTCCAACAGTAGAAGAAGGGGGAACGTTTGAATTTTATTTAAGTCCTTTAATCGTTAGAACAAGCCTTTTAAGTCAAGCTACTGAAGCATCTTTTGCAGATTGGGAGTTTACACTAGAAAACTTAAACTTTGCACCACAACCGATTGATTTAGGTATAGGAGAGTTTCACGATACAAAAAGGAATGCTTTAATTTCAACTAATTTAGTTGACCCAGTAAGTGTTATAAATGCAGATGAAACAACAGACTATTTTTTAAACGGATTAAAAAGAATAAGATTTGGAAAGTTGGAAAATTACACATTATGGTATAGTGAAGTGAATATTCCAAGACCTTTTTTGTTAGAATTAACAGGCTTTGAGCGAATTGAATCAGCCAATAAAACACGAATGATTTTTGAAGGTGATGTTTATAATTACGTGCCTTATTTCAGCAGCTATACAATGAGTGCTTTTGAAGATAAAAAGTTTGTTTGTATAGGATACAACTACAACACTTCAAGAAATGTAACCAAGTTAACTTTAATTGAAGTTTGCAGCGTTGGTTTTATAGCTAACACTTACGAAAAAAGCATTATCTTTGAAAATGAACAAAACGTATTAATTGATATAGACTAAATGGCACAAGTACAAGGAAATAATAAGATAGTTTTTTTACAGCGTGCTGGTGAGTTTATTCCAGTAGGTTGTATTGTTAGTAATTCGTTTGAAGAAAGCAGCGAAACCTTGGCTGCACAAACAAGAGAGTTAGGCATTTGGACATCAATCATACCTGATTTACAAAGTTATTCTATAACAGTTGAAGCTATACAGGATTTAGAGATAGGCGGGATTATTACTTTTGAAGATATACGAGGTTTAAAGCGTGCTCAATACAAGGTAAATTGGCGTATTGGTATAGATGGAGACTTTGAACAAGAAGGATTTGGCTATATTACAAGCGTTTCAGAAGTCGCAGAAGTAAATCAAAGTGCAACGTATAATTTTGTAATACAAGGAGACGGAGTGCCTTTAGTGGTTAATACAGCTTTAGGGGTTGATTTAACTGATTTTTTAGAAGATGGAGACGGTAACTTAATAGATGCAGGGTAATGAATATAAAAAACATACAAGAATTAATAGAGGGTACTGCAATAAGCAGCGAACCAATTATATTTGGTCGTGGAACTGAATTAAGAAGGCAAAGCATAGCCGATTTCATCACTACATTTAATTTAGGAGGTGCAAGTGGTATTCCTAATATTGATATACAAGAAACTTCGTACTCTAATTTAGTTATTTTAAATGGAACTTTGCCTAGTAGTATTCCTACACTTATAACGATTCCAGATAATCAGTTAAGATTTATAAGAATAGCCGTAGTGAGTAGCTTCACAGGTGCAATAAGTCAAAATCTTTATTTACTTACAGAAAGAGGTGAGGATTTAATTTTGCAAGACATTTTGTGGTCAACAAGTATATTAATTGATAGCATACCATTTGATGCCACAGAAGCGAGTAATACAACAACGTACAACGTTTCAAGTTTAGCAGAATTAAACGCATCAGACCCAGCGTTACCATTTAACCAAAGCGGTCAAGAATACTTTGTCAATTTGAATGGAACGCTTTATTTTTTCGTGGGTAATCCTGCTGAATATGGAGTTGGAGCGAGTACAATGGAAATGACCGACTTACAGTTAGTAAGCGATTCAAGCAAAAAATCAGAAGTAAAGACTTATCGAGTTGACCCAAACAACTTAGCGCAAATTATAAGTGAAGTTAATGGAGCAGGAACGTTTATACTTGACAACCCCGAAAACACTTTAATAAAAGCAGTATTCATTTCAGAGCAGGGGCAACCTTTTGAAACTTCAACTAGAATTTATCAGATTATTACGAACCCAAATACAGGGTTAAACAATTTAATAGCGGGTAATTTCGGAACAGGCGGGCAACAAATAAACAGTACTAATTTAGAATTAATACATACAAGCGAAGTAACAGCAACGGACATTTCGGAGTTATCGAATACTGTAACTTTTGAATACAATATCGGGGCAGGGAATTTAATAGATTTTATTAATGATTTAGACCCTTCAATAGTTGTAGCAAATCCGAATACAAATCTTACTTTATTTCGTATTACTGCCAATGGGGTTTTGTTTGAATACCTTTATGTAGGAGATGGAGCAACGTATGGTATTAATGACGATGAAATTACTACTTCTGATTTGCAGTTAGTGAATGATGAAAGTAGTGGTGTTACAAACATCAAACAAAAACTAATTACACTAGGTTTAGGCGATATAGGAGCAGCTAACTATCAGGATAATATATCTCAAAAGATAGTCGATTATATGACTACTAATAATATAGTAAGGTTGCCTAATGAACAGCATACGTTTAAAATACTTGACAATCCTTTTTTCGTTGGTGCTAATGGTGTTACTATAATTTTAAAAGAAGGTTATGGAGTTGGAACGGTTGGCAAGGCTGATGGAGATTATAGCGGGAAAACTTATACAGCAGTAAGTGAAGCGCAGTTAAGAGATTTAGAACCTACAACAGACGATTATACAGTTGTTTGTACTTCTTTGGTTACTGATATGAGTGCAATGTTTTATGCTGCATCAACATTCAATCAAGATATTGGTAACTGGGATGTTTCAAACGTTACTGATATGCGTTTTATGTTTTATGCTGCATCAACATTCAATCAAGATATTGGTAACTGGGATGTTTCAAGTGTTACTAATATGGGAAGTATGTTTTATGCTGCATCAACATTCAATCAAGATATTGGTAACTGGGATGTTTTAAGTGTTACTAATATGGGAAGTATGTTTGAGGATGCAACAGTATTCAATCAAGATATTGGTAACTGGGATGTTTCAAGTGTTACTAATATGGGAAGTATGTTTGAGGATGCAACAGTATTCAATCAAGATATTGGTAACTGGGATGTTTCAAGTGTTACTAACATGAGTGGTATGTTTGAGGATGCAACAGTATTCAATCAAGACCTATCGGGTTGGTGCGTTACAAACATACCAACTTTACCAAGTAATTTTGACACAAACAGCGCATTAACAGTACCAAACAGACCAATTTGGGGAACTTGTCCATAAAATAAATAAAATATGACACAACAAATATACATACTAGATTCTTTTGAAACAGACTACACTAATGTAGATGCATCTGATGTGAAATTATTGGTAGACCAAAGTGAGGATGTAGTTTTAGGATACACAGTAGCAACACTACCAACAGGCACAACAGGTCAAACTGCATATGTTACCGATGCAGACACCATATCATACAGAGCAACCGCAGTAGGTGGTGGTAGTGCTACTGCTCTAGTATTCTTTGATGGCACAAATTGGATTTACCACTAACACGAATACATAAAGGATTTTAAAATGAGTGAACAAGTTATATTAAAAATACCGCAAGCGTTTTGGACAACGCAGTACAAGCCAGTAATTGTGCAAGGTGATACAATACCTAGGTTTCTGTTTAA